>Ga0247841_10004505_pt1 | contig 23827 bp, 21 predicted proteins | sample LaCruzMarch2015__2_FD_192410 | JGI IMG/M metagenome (GOLD analysis project Ga0247841, IMG submission 192410) | Freshwater microbial communities from meromictic Lake La Cruz, Castile-La Mancha, Spain - LaCruzMarch2015_18m | ecosystem: Environmental > Aquatic > Freshwater > Lake | place: Spain... | reverse complement strand
CCAGCTATGAGTTGTCTTGCTAAAAATAACTGCCCCACTTCGTCGGTAACGGAGTTCGATAAATGAAAAGTACAAAGAGGCAACCAATCTTTAGCTTCAAGGCCCGTTTCTTCCTTTAATTCACGTTTGGCCGTGGACAGATTATCCTCTCCAATGGGACAACCTCCTTCCGGAATTTCCCAGCAATAGGCATTTAAAGGATAACGGTCTTGACCTACTAAAACGATGTTTAAATCTTCATCTACTGCCAGTATGCCAATAGCCTTATTATGAAAATGTACAACACCATATATTCCTTCGTTCCCTGATGGATTGATTATTTCGTGGTGACTTACCTCAATCCAGGCATTGTTATATACTTCTTTTTTAGAAATGGTTTTCCAATCTGTCATAGCATCAATTATAGCCTTTGATTTTATAAGTTATGACCCCAATCCATTCATGAAGGATAGCTTCCCAGGCATATAATTTTGAAGAAGAGGGTTCAAAAAATAATTTTAACAGATTATCATTCTTTTGCCTGTAGTAATCTGTTGGATAAATCGTGGTAGGTAGTCCCGCCTTATCATAACAAGCTTTTGATCTTGGCATGTGCAAAGCACTGGTAACCAATAGGCAAGATGCATTTTTTTGAAGAGAATCTACTATTTGTTTTGAAAAAACAGCATTTTCCCAGGTGTTTCTGGATTTATTCTCTACAATGAAGGCACTGTCTGGCAGACCTAAGGTTTTTAAAAAGGGAGCAACATATTCAGCTTCCCCATATTTGTCGCCCAATAATTTGCCTGAACCACCAGTAAGTATAATTTTTTTACCAATGCCTTTCTTGTATAAATTCAATGCAGTAATAAGTCGATTACCCCCTTTTAGTCCCATTTGAAATTCGGATTTTCCCATGGCCGTTTGGAAATCACTATATCCACCAAGTAAAATGATAAAATCATATTTTTTTTCTAAATCTTTTATGGCAACTGGTTCAGGTTCCCACCAATGAACAATGCCTTGAAAAACAGCACCATTGGTTATTAGGAGCAGCAAAATCAAACCTGTGAGGAAAAAAGATCGTTTCCGTTTTTCATTTTTCAAGAAGAATGAAAGCAAGAAGCAAACTATAATCCAAACGATAGGTTTAATGCAAAAGGCAAAAATCTTAGAAAGTATAAAAAACATACGGCTATTATTATATTATTGTAAAAAAGTAGGCCAGCTAGGTCCTTCCATTAGTTTGCCTATGAAGTATTGAATAAACTCGGGTTTCAATATACTGGCAGAGATAAAGGCAAAGGCTAAGCCAAAGGTAGCTCCCCAAAAATGGGCATTATGTCCTATATTATCGCCCCCCCTTTTGTCCATATAAGAAGAATAATACAAATAAGCAATGCCTAAAAATAAAGCGGGGAGGGGTGGAAAAAGAAACCAATTCCATGGATCTTGGACAATATAAACAAAAACTAAGGCTGAAGTAGCCCCACTCGCACCCAAGGATCCATAAGATGGATTATCCTGGTGTTTGAAATAATCAGGAATGCTGGAAAATATCACCGCGCCAAGGAAAAATAAAACAAATACCAGGGAAGCATATTCGGCACCAAAAAGATAGCTAAAAAACCTTTCGGCCACTTCACCAAATTGATATAACACAAATAAATTAATCAATAGATGATTCCAATCGGCATGAATGAAAGCATGGGTGATAAATCGCACCCATTCACCATTATATTTTATGGCATAAGGGTGAAATAGTAACCTCGCTTTTACCTGATCTTTATTAAAACCTTGCCAGGAAATAAAACCAATGATGATAACTAATAAAAGGGTCAGACTTAGATTCTCCATATTTTCTTACAAGATTTAGGCATTGTGATAAGGTTCGTTATTCAATATAGTGAACCCTCTGTAGATTTGTTCTAAAAAAAATAACCTTACCATCTGATGTGAAAAGGTCATTTTGGATAATGAAATTTTAAGATTTTCCCGCTGCTGTAGTTCCGGGGAAAATCCAAAAGATCCACCCACCAGAAATATAAGCTTTTTGTAAGATTTATTTAACTCTTTTTCAATAAATTGAGAAAATTGTACAGATGAAAATTCTTTTCCACCTTCATCGAGCAGTATTAAATAATCCTGAGGAGTTAATTTTTGAAGTACTTTTTCTCCTTCTTTAAGCAATCTGTCCTTGGCAGCATAGCTACCTGCATCCTTTATATCAGGAATAATAACCGTTTCGAAGGGTACGTATTTCTTAATTCTTCCTGTAAAATCATCTAATCCTATTTGTAGATAGGCGGGGGATGTTTTTCCAATAAACCAGGCTTCTATTTTCACTAACTATTACGCAATAGGGGGTTCTCCTATAAATACACGTATTTCAGGACTTAACTTAATGCGAAGACGAAGATAAAAATCCTCAGGCATTTCTGGCTTAATTTTATGGTACATTTTGAAAGTTGACTTTAAGGTATTGTAAACCAAAGCCAAACTTTTATTTTTTTCATTCAGCGAAATGAGTTCTTCCCATTTTTCTAAAGGGAAGTCAACGCATTTTCCTCTGAATTCTGCATCAATAGACGGATTTAAAGAAGCGCTAAATGAAAAACTGTACAACTGCAAGCCTGATTCCTCAATTTGTGGAATGATTTTAATCCAGTCTTCAACCATTTTCTCATATTGATTTTTGGCGCTGGCTGAAATATTCTCTGCCTGGTTTTTTATATTGTTTTTAGCGTCGTCTAAGAGATTTAAAATCTTGTCAACCATGATTATTGTTTTATTTTAATAACATAAAAAACAAAAAATGGTTCTTCTATTGGTTTGGCGCGTCAATGACTAAACTTCCGTAGTTTAACTCTGCTTGAAGGAAAAACCCTCGTGCTGTTCTATAATAACCCTTATATTCTTTTGTAGATGATTCAACCCTTTTAAGATTAAAATGAACAGAGGAAGGGAATTTAAATGAAGCATATTTACCAATGGTATAAAATTCAAAGGCATTATCGCTTGGCATTTTAAGGTTAAAACCAGTATAACTGCCGAATAATCTTACTTTCTCTACCTGTTGGCCTAAGGTTAGGGTATATCCTCCATATTTTGCATCAATTTCTATGCTTTCTATTCCCCCAATCTTATAAGTATCATAACCTGAACTAATTTTCAAAATATTGGCATTTATTATGTTTACATTAGAATATTTTGTAATTAAATCAGCCTTTTTTACTTCCTCTGCTTTCAGATTGCTGTACTTAATATCTGCATTGAGGTTATTTGCCTTCCCCATAGTTCCATTCCCATACCCAAGCAAAATATTTGTATTTCCCTTCACGTCATTTAAAGTGAAATTACCATACTTAATATCAATATTTGCATTGCCACCAATCGATTTTGCCGTTAAATTTCCATATTTAAGGTTTATATCCACACTGTTTTCAAAAGGGAGCCATACCTCATAATTAATTCTGAATTCATTGCTTGAAGTCCTGGAAATCATTGAAGAAAGTAAATCACCTAAGGAATTTATAAAATTACTATAATTTTGGCCGTTAAATTTAAGAACGGTGGCCGCACTTACATTTGATGAACTGTTGGAAAAATCAATTTTTATACCATCAAATAAATCATTTGCGGCATTTTTATTAGAAGCTTTTACTTCTATTTGAACTACAATTTTAACCGCATCTTTATCCCAATTATTTAATACAACATGGCCATATTTATTGGTGATACTTGTTTTTCCATTGGAGTTGATATTAAATTCCTCTGTGATTTTTTTGGTAAACGTTTCTTTCACTCCAATAGCTTCCGTTATAAATGGTAACATAAAGGATGCGATAGATAGAACGATAACTTTAAATTGCTTTTTCATCTTGTTTTTGTGTTTTTGACTCTAAACGATAAATAATCTTGTCAAGAATGTTAATTTTCGTTTGATATCCCCGTTTGAGCTGTTCTAAAATGATTTTTTCCTGACCTGAAGGAATTCGTTCCATTTCCTTTTTTAACTCCTCCATAGATCTGTCTATTTGTTGTAAATCTGAAAAGATGCTTTCCTCTGCATTTAATTCCCTTAACTGAAATAGTTTTTTGTTAATGCTCTTTTGGGATACCTTTTCAAAATCGGTAAATGGTTTTGTTGCCATTCTATTATTCCAAAGGGGCGATTCCTTTTTATTTGCCAGGAGAAAGCCAAGAGTACCTCCAATGACGAGTAAGGTAAAACCTGCAGCAATACTCCTAAATAGGTTGGAACGATACCATACTGTACGCAATGTATGGGCATAAACCTGTTTGGAAATATTTTCCCAAATTTTTTCATTAGGAATTTTCACATCGAATAATTCCCTTTTTTCCTGAACAAATTTTTCTAAATCATCTATTTTATTCATTTTCTTAGGGTTTCTCTGATTTTTTGTTTTGCTCTGCTATACTGCGATTTTGAAGTGGCCACAGAAATATTCAGGATATTTGCAATTTCTTCGTGATCGTAACCTTCAAAAAGATAAAGATTACAAACCGTTTTATATCCTGTTGGCAATGCTGCGACAGCTTCGGTAATCATTGGAATCATGCTTTGATTATATTCAAGCTGTTGATCATAATTGCTTTCCTTATCTGGTATCTCAAAATGATGAGAACTCAAATCCTGGAATGCCAGGTTCTTTTCCTTCAACTTATTAATGCATTGATAAATGACAATTTTTTTTATCCAGGCTCCAATAGTGGCGTCTCCTCGAAAGGATTCCATATTTTTGAAAATTAGAATAAACGCATTTTGTAATGCTTCCTCCGCATCCCTGCTATCACTCAAAAATCGGAGACAGGTATTATACATGGCTTTTGAGAAGGCATGATAAAGGTCATATTGTGCCTTGTGATTACCTTGCAAACATTTTTTAACCAAGCTGTGAATGTCTTCTGTATTGGGTTGTTCCATTTTTTACCCTTGTTTCAATCCTAAAGACTGAGTATTTATAGAATGGTTGCATTTTTTCAATACTAGCATTAAACCTTTTTTAATGAACAATGTTCTAAAAAAAAACAACGTTTATAAATGGGGGTGTCAGAAAGAAGAATAAGAGAGCGATTAGATGCCAGGCAATCTATTTTAGCCACGGCAAGAGAATTATTTCTGTTGAAAGGATTTGAAGCTACTACCATTAGAAATATTGCAGAGAAAATTGAATGTAGTCCATCTACCATTTACCAACACTTTAAGGACAAAAATGAAATTTTTTATACGATTCATTCTGAATCCTTTGCCGAATTAGTGAGGTATTTGAATGCATCGGAAATGCATAAGAATCCAATGGATCAACTCATAGCTCTTGGTCAGATTTATATTCAGTTTGCCCTCGAAAATCCCGAACTCTATGATTTGATGTTTATAATGGAGGCACCTATTGATTTTCTGAATTACCTGGAGGATGCCAATTGGACAGAAGGTAAAATGGCTTTTGATTATTTAAAATCTGTTATTGCTAATTGTATTCAGCAGGGTCTTATAAAAGAAACGGATTTGGAGTCGCTTTCCTACCTGATTTGGAGCACTGTTCATGGATTAGTTACTATTTCCATAAGGAAAAGGGGATTAAAAATAGGGTTATCTGACCCGGACACTATTATTCAACGATCGTTTGCAATTTTCAGTCATTTACTGGTTAAGTCCTAATTTCATATATACGAAAAATGAAATATTTACATCGCTTTTATCTTTTCTTTCTCATCATTTGCCTTCCAAAGATGGTTATATCTCAAAAACCGCTGCTGGACCAATACATAGAGGAAGCTATTCAACAAAATCTTGTGTTGAAACAAAAAAATATTCCCCTTGACAAAAGCAGATTAGCTTTAAAAGAAGCGGAAAAAAGATTTAAACCATCTGCAGATTTTTCGTTTTCATACACGCTGGCTTTGGGTGGTCGGGCTATTGATTTACCTATTGGTGATTTATTGAATCCAGTTTATAACACATTGAATAGGTTAACCCAAAGTACGCAATTTCCACAAGTGGAGAATGTTGAAAATCAATTTTTACCCAACGATTTTTATGATGGAAGAGTTAGAATTACTTATCCCCTTTTCAATAAGGATCTTTTGCTACTAAAGGATGTAAGAATTCAAGAAATTCAATTACAAGAAAATGAGATTGAAATTTATAAAAAAGATTTGATTTTGGCTGTTAAAATGGCGTATTACCAGTATGGGTTAGCTTTGGAAAGTCAAAAAATCCTAACTAATACAAATAGTCTGCTCGAAAAATCTCTACAAACGGTTCAAATTTTAGTTCGTGAGGGTAAGGCAATCCCTTCTCAGGTTCTAAGGGCTGAAAATGAGATTTCCATGATTCAATCAAAATTGAAAGAGGCTGAATATAATGTAGTTAATGCCAGACTTTACCTGAAATTTTTGTTGAACAGGGAAAATGAGAAGGATCTTGGTTTCGAAAAACCAGCTTTTATCATTGATAAAATGGAGAATGTAGAGGGGATTAATTATGTTTCATCAAATCCTATCCTCAATAAAATTTCTTTGGGCTTATCCATTCAATCCTTAATGGAAAAAAGGAACCAACAATATTTTATGCCTCAAATCAGCTTGTTTTCTGATATTGGTTCACAGGAATTCAAATGGCAATTCAATAGGAAAAGTGTTTATATAATGGGAGGCTTACAGCTTTCAATGCCTTTATGGACTAATAAAATCAATAAAATTAAAGGAGAACAGATTCAATTGGACATCAAAGCCTTACAATCGAATAAGGAACTGATTGAGCAGCAGGATAAATTAGCCATTGATGTAGCAAAAAACAAGTTGCTTTCTTCAAAAGCAGCTTATTTGGCCATGGAAAAACAAGTAAGCACCTCAGCTACTTATTTAAGGCTTACAGAAAAGGCATTTCAAAACGGGACGGTTTCCCTATTGGAAATGTACGATGCTCAAAATCAATATACCACTTCTTTGCTTCAGGAAAACGTAAGGTATTTCCAATTTTTAATGGCTTTAGCTGATTTACAAAAATTAATATGAAAATGATAAAATCAACGCTGTTTACCATCATTTCAATGGGCATCTTTTTAATGTTATTAGGTTGCCATGCTGATAAAGCACCAGTTACCAATAAGTTAGATGTAGATATAATACCTGTTTCCATCATGGAACTTAAAAAAGAGGTCATTAACGAACCTTTCTTATTGTCGGGCATTTTTACTACTGAAAATGAAAGATATCTTTCATTTAAATTAGGTGGTATCATAAATGCCGTCTTTGTTAAGGAAGGGGATGCTATAAAAAAAGGTCAAATTCTGGCATCTTTAGACCCAATAGAAATACAAAGTCAAATACAAATGTCCAAAATTGGGTTGGAAAAGGCGGAAAGAGATTTACAAAGGGTAAAAAATTTATATTTGGACAGCGTAGCCACCCTGGAACAATTTCAAAATGCAACATCTGCTCTTTCTCTGGCAAAGGAACAATTTAAAACGGCCAGTTTTAATGGTCAATTTAGTACTATAACAGCACCTGCAGGTGGCTTCATATTAAAAAAGTTAGCTGATGTTGGTCAGGTGGTAGGACCTGGTTCTCCTGTGTTTTTGGCGAATGATGTAGCAGGGAATACTGCCTGGGTTTTAAAAGCAGGGGTTACGGACCATCAATGGCAGATTTTAAGTGTAGGGGAAGCGGCTAGTGTAAGTTTTGAAAATGGCTCATCTGTGCCGGCAAGAATCGTTCGAAAATCAGCGCTGGTAGATCCATTTACAGGGACACTCACCGTTGAATTAAAACCATTGAATACCTCAGAAATTTCTCTTGCCAGTGGCATGTTTGGTAAAGCGGTAATTACTTCAACAAAAGGTATTGAGGTGTTTCGTATTCCATTTTCTGCTCTGCTTGATGCCAATCAGCAAGATGGTTTCATTTTTGTTACCACGGACAAAAAAACAGCAAAAAAAATTAAAATAAATATAGCTGGTTTTGATAAGATAGGAGCATGGACCGATTTTACATTTGAACCAAATACCTACCTCATCAATGAAGGTGGCCCTTATCTTACAGATGGTGCCTCTATTAATATTAAACCCTAATCCTCCCCAGTTATGAGAATCACTGATTTTGCCGTTAAAAATTATCCATTTACATTAATCGTATTTCTTCTCATTTCTGTTATAGGCGCCTTTACGGTCATCAATATGCCCAGAGCCGAGGATCCCGAATTAAATGCGCCTATTTTTCCTGTAACCATTATTTATCCGGGTACTAGCCCAGTAGATATAGAGGAATTGGTCATTAAACCAATGGAAAAGGCCTTGTATGGTCTTGAAAATATTCGGAGATTGAAAAGTATTATCGGCGATGGATATGCAGTAATACGGGTTGAATTCAAATATGGGGTGGATGTTAATGAAAAATATCAGGAACTGGTGCGCGAACTGGCATCTTTGAAGGGAAAACTTCCTTCAGATATGGATCTTCCGACGGTAGAAAAGGTGAGTCCCTCCAATGTAAATGTTATCCAGACTGCCCTGATTTCTGAGACAGCAACCTGGAAGCAAATGAAAATGGAGGCTGATAAACTGGCAGAGGCACTTGAAAAAATTCCTGCCTTAAAAAATATTGAAATTGCGGGTTTACCTGAAGAACAGATTCAAATTTCCCTCGATTTTGAGCGAATGGCTCGCTTAGGTGTCTCCCAACAAGCAGTTATAAATAATTTGCAAAGTGAACTGGCAAACATTCCTTCCGGTAGTATCGACGTGGGAAATAGATACTTTAATGTAAAATCAAGTGGTAATTTTAGAGAAGTTGAAGAAATTAAAAATACCCTGGTTTATTCTGCTAATAACAGAAATGTTCAACTTAGGGATATTGCCAACGTTTCTATGACCTTTGCTGAAAGAGATCATATCACCAGGTTGAATGGCCACAGAGGTATATTTGTGGTAGCTGCCCAAAAGTCAAAGGAAAATATAGCCGCAACCCAAATAGCTTATCAACCTATATTAGAAAAATTTAGGAAGAGTTTACCGTCGAATATTGATATGATCCATCATTTTGATCAGGCAAATGTAGTGCAAAAAAGGTTATCCGGATTGGGTTTCGATTTTATCTGGGCCATTTTGTTGGTTGCTTTTACCTTGCTTCCTCTTGGTTTCAGGCCTGCCATTATTGTTATGATTTCAATTCCTCTTTCTTTATCCATTGGGATTATCATTTTAAATTATCTCGGATTTAGTTTAAATCAGCTAAGTATTGTTGGGCTTGTAGTTGCCCTTGGATTATTAGTTGATGATAGTATTGTAGTCATTGAGAATATAGAAAGATGGATGTTGAATGGATACAGTCGAAAAGAGGCTGTCCTAAAGGCAACTTCCCAGATTGGAACTGCTGTTTTGGGCTGCACGGCCACTTTAATTATTGCCTTTCTTCCGTTAATTTTTCTGCCTGAAGCCTCTGGAGAATTCATAAGATCATTGCCCATCAGTGTCATTGCATCTGTTTTAGCTTCATTATTAGTTTCTTTAACTATCATTCCATTCCTTGGAAATATTCTATTGAAGAAAACAATGACCCATTCTGAGGGAAATTGGTTTATGCGCGTACTTAAAAGCGGTATCAGTAAGAGTTATGCCCCCATTTTGGAAATTTCCTTAAATAATCCTGTCAAAACAATGGGTGTTATTTTAATAGTCTTTTTTGCTTCCTTACAATTAATGCCAATCATTGGATTCAGTTTGTTTCCTGCCTCTGAAAAACCTCAATTTCTCATTAGAATCAATCCTCCGGCACAGGTTAATATTAAAAATACAGATACCATTTCCAGGTTTGTTGAAAAGGAGTTGACTAAAATTTCTGATGTTCAGTTTTATGCCACCAATGTGGGTATGGGTAACCCACAAATATATTATAATGAAATTAGGTCTATTAAAAAACCAAATTTTGCAGAAATTTTTGTCCAGTTGGATCCTGCCACGTCAGTAGAAAGAAAACTGTTTTTAATCGATTCCTTAAGAAGTAGATGGACGCCTTTTTATGGTGCCAATGTTCAGATAAATAATTTTGAGCAAGGTCCTCCCGTCGTTGCTCCAGTGGAGGTTAGATTATTAGGGGATAACCTGGACTCCTTGAGAGCTTTATCCTTTAAAATTGAAAATCTGATAAAAAGTGTGCCAGGTACCATTTATGTAAATAATCCTGTAAGTAATCTTCAAACAGACCTGAGAGTTAAAATTAACAAAGAAAAGGCTGCATTATTAGGTGTCCCCACCATTTCTATTGATAAAACCCTGCGACTGGCTTTGGCTGGAATACCAATAGGTATTATGTCTGATGATGATGGAGAAGATTACCAGATTATTATTAAGAAAAAAGGAAATACCCCATTAGATTTGGATGTTTTTAAAACCTTATTTGTGGAAAATGTTAAAGGTAAAGCTATCCCTTTAAGTCAATTTGCTCATCTTGAACTTGAATCTTCTCCTTTATCTATAAATCATTTGGATAAGACAAGGATGGTTTCTATCTCCGCTTTTGTAAGTAAAGGATATTTAAATGACGAAGTGATTAAACTGGTCATGGATAAATTAGATCAATTTTCCCTGCCTTCAGGTTATACCTATCAGATGGGGGGAGAATATGAGACCAGACAAGAGTCGTTCAGTGGTTTTACCATTATTATAATTCTTACCATTTTTCTATTTATTGGCATTCTCCTTTTGGAGTTTAAAACCTTTAAAAGTACCATTATTGTATTGAGCGTCATTCCTTTAGGTATGGTAGGTGCACTCGCCGCATTATGGTTAACTGGAAACTCACTTTCATTTGTGGCTGTTGTCGGACTTATTGCATTGGCTGGAATAGAAATTAAAAACACTATTTTATTGGTCGATTTTACCAATCAATTAAGAGAAGAAGGAAAACCCTTAGACATTGCTATCAGAGAAGCAGGTGAAATTCGTTTTTTACCCATTATCCTGACTTCATTGACTGCTATTGGAGGCCTTATACCTATCGCTCTTTCAACCAATCCGCTTATATCACCATTAGCCATAGTCCTTATTGGTGGATTAATAAGTTCTACATTACTTTCCAGAATTTTCACACCTGTCATTTATAAATTAATTCCTCCTAAAATGGAATCGTAGATTTTAAACACCGTACTGAAAATCCACTTCCTTTTGAATAATGCCGTTTTAAAAGCATGGTATCATCATAGTAAAGGTTTATTCCCATTGCGTTAGCAAGGTCATAGTCGGTTATTGTCCACCAAAAGCCATTAGAATTGGCTAAATCGAAATATCCCAGGGGATATCTTAGGCCACCTGGATATCCGTTAAACAGACATAATTCTTGGAATACTGATGTATCAGAAGTACCACTTTCCCAACAATCTATTGATTTTAAATAAGTACCCGCCTCCGATAAGCCTCCGTAATGACCGGATAGTTTTGTCCAATCTTTGATAGACGGAATTTTAAAGTTTGCCGGGGCCAGTCCGTTTTCGTCAATAACTGCATAATAGTTATATAATTTTCCAAATATCAGACCTAAAGAATGGTTATTTTCATAATGGCAATAAGCTGGTAAATGGTTCTTTGCAGCATTTTCCCATTCTTCTTCATTGGCAGCATGGTGAATGGGTATTCCATTTCTAAACGAGTTTACGTCCAGATTGGTACTCATCCATTCCTGTTCTCCGATAATAATGGTTTCTGTCGGAAGAATCATATAAAAAAATAATTAAAAGGCTTTTAATTTTATTAAAAGAAGGATTCATATTATTTTGCAAGAAAGTAAAATTAAATGAAAAAAGAGGAATCCAATGGACTGGACAGACATTTAAATCTTTTAACCTTAACGGCCACGGGTATTTGCTCTATGGTTGGTGCCTCCATTTATGTGGTTCCAATTATGATTCAAAAGAATGTTCCTGGTATAGGACCGTATGTATTAGTTGCTTTTTTAATAGCCGCAGTACCCGCTTTATTTGCTGCACTTTCTTACGCCGCTCTGGCATCGGCCATGCCTAGGGCTGGAGGTAGTTATATTTATGCAAGCAGAAGCTTGCATCCATACGTTGGATTTGTAGCGAGTTTCTCCCAATGGTTTGGTCTTAGTTTGGTTATTGGTGTGGTTGCTTTTGTCACGATTCCCTTTTTTAGAGATTTTTTCAATGCCCTCGGATTTGTAGAAATAGGTGCCTTTTTAACCATACCTTATGTAAGATTATTTTTAGCTATGGCCATTCTGGGCTTTTTTACTTTTACAAATATTAAGGGAGGCTCATTTTATGCAAATACTTTAATTCCTCTAATGATCCTCATGTTTATTTTAGGTGGCATAGTTATGTTTTTTGGATTTTACTATGATAAAACAGATTTTGCCTGGGCTTTATTGGATAAAACGGGCCAGCCCTTAATAGAAAAACCGGTATTGGCATTTTCCTGGCAAACTCTTTTTACGGGTGCTTCCATTTTATTTGCCAGTTTTATAGGTTTTGATTCCATAGCTCAGGCAGGCGGTGAAGCTAAAAATCCATATAAGAATTTACCAAAGGCTATTATTTTAGCTATTTCCCTGGTAGGATTATATTACTTTGTTTTTTCAGCGGCTGTTTATCATTCTATTCCCTGGTGGTACATTGCGGAGGAGGCAAAACAGAAAGATCTGACTGCTCCAGGGTTGTTTTCCATCTTATTAAATCCATTTTGGTCAGCTTTTATCCTTTCAGGTGCTGCCATTGCTTTATTGAACGATTTGCCAGGAATGATTTTATCTGTTTCAAGATTAGTATTCGCCTGGGCAAAAGATGGTATTATAAATCCTGTTTTTGCCCAGGTAAATCCAAAGACCAAGACACCGCAAAGTGCCATTTTATTTAGTTCCTTTATTTCTGCTCTGGGTATTTTAGGGTGCCATTTTGCCGGGGATATTTTTCTCGGTATCGATATTATGGTCACTTCCATGTTGGTGAACTTTATCCTTATCTGTCTGTCAGTGGTATTTTTACCACTAAAGAATAAAACGCTTTCAGCTAATATGTTAGGCTATCGGTATCCAAAAGTTAGAACCTTATTGGCGTTGTTAGGTGTCTTTTTATTGTTCATCTTACTGGTCTTTCATACCATAAAGGATTTAAATAGTTCGCTTAGTAACTGGTATTTTAAAGCAACCTGGGTTTGGTTAATCGTTATGACCATGGGAAGTGTCTGGTTTTTCCTATTCTGGCTTAAAAATAAAAATGGGAAATCCCATTTTGAGGAACTTCCCGAGGGGTGACACAGAGAGTAATACTATTATAAATATATTTATTCTTTTGAATATTTTAAAGAAAATGTAGTACTTAAAATGTTTGAAAATAATAATTAAGGAAAAAATTAGGAGTTTTTCAGATAATTTATTTATATTAATGATTGATTTTAACGTGTTTAAAGCTGAAAATAGTGAAGCATTTTAAGGAAAAAATAATTTGTTTATGAGCATAAATATTCCACCTGTTATCATTGGATTATGGCAAATTGCCGATATCGAGCGGAAAAATGCAACCTTCAATCCTGCCTCTGTTGTTGAAAATATGGAGGCATATCTGGATGCTGGTTTGAATTTTTTTGATATGGCTGACCATTATGGTTCTGCAGAAATTATTGCCGGTCTATTATATAAAAAAAGAAAAGAGGAAGGTAAATCTTTGCCTGTTCTGGCTACCAAATGGGTGCCTAAACCGGGTTATAATTCAAAAGATATTGTTAAAGATGCAGTGGCATTGGCTTTAAACAGGTTAAAAGTAGATCAACTTGATTTACTACAATTTCATGCCTGGGATTATACTGATCCCTCCTGGATTGAAACCTTGTTTTATCTGGATGAACTCAGAAAGGAGGGCTACATTAAAGCGTTAGGGGTAACCAATATGGATACAGTTCATTTGAAAATGGCAATTGATTCAAACATACCCATTGTCTCTAATCAAATTTCTCATTCTCTTTTTGACCAAAGAGCCGTTAATAAAATGATTCCGTATTGTTTGGAAAATCAGGTACGGGTTCTTTGTTATGGCACCGTGGCAGGTGGTTTCTTTTCAAATAAATGGTTGGGAAAAGTAGAGCCCTCCATAGAAGATTTACCTACCTGGTCATTAATGAAGTATAAAAGGTTTCAAGAGGAAGTTTGTGATTGGAAACAATTTCAAGACTTACTAGAACAATTAGATGCCATTTCAAAAAAATTAGATTTATCCATAGCCCAGTTAGCTTCCCTTTATATTAAAGAGGAATTTCATTGTAATTCAGTCATTATTGGTGCAAGGTTAGGTGAGTTAGAACACATTACTGAGAATAAACAGGTAAGTAATATGTCGCTGGATGAGGAACCTAAAGGAGCAATTGCTGCTTTAATTAATGAATTCAAATCTGTAAACGGCGATTGTGGAGATGAATATAGGTATCCGCCTTTTCTGACGGCATCTGGCGATTTAAGCCATCATATTGCTTTATTTCCACCCGCTTTTCAAGTAAAAGATGAGGGAAATGGCAGATATAGTGCCTCAAGTGGTACTATTTGGGAGTCTTTTGCAGGTTATTCGCGGGCGGTAAAAAAGGGAAATCATGTGTTTGTTTCAGGTACCACCGCAACACAGGGTTCTTTGGTTGTAGGTGGCAATAGCCCAGATTCTCAAATGCATTTTGTATTGGATAAAATCGAAGGTGCTTTAAAATCAATGAATGCCACAATGAGGGATGTAGTCAGAACAAGAATTTTTGTTTCTGATGTACAGCATTGGGAAGCCATTGCACGTGTACATGGTAAAAGGTTTGAAGGCATTAATCCAACAAATACCCTGGTGGTAGCTAAATTAATAGGGGAAGAATACCTCGTAGAAGTTGAAGCTGACGCAATAATTAATGTTTGAAGGAAATATGAAAATTAATACTAGGTAGTTAATGCACCGCAAACACTAATCGTCTGTCCGCTGATATAAGCGCCCATATCGGACGCCAGAAAAACACAAACATCTGCTACCTCAGAAGATTTTCCGAATCTTTTTAATGGAATATTAGCTAAATAAGCCTCTCTGGTTTTGTCGTCCAATTCATCTGTCATATCCGTTTCAATAAATCCAGGTGCAACGGTATTACAACGAATATTTCTGGTACCCATCTCTTTGGCTAAAGATTTTGTAAAGCCTATAATGCCAGCTTTTGATGCTGCATAATTCGCTTGTCCCGCATTTCCAGTAACACCAACAATTGAACCCATATTAATTATAGCTCCATTTTTAGCTTTCATCATGGGTTTCAAAACCTGCTTGCAAAGATTAAATACAGATTTTAAATTTGTCTCAATCACTTTATCCCATTGTTCCTCAGTCATTCTCAATAACAAGGTATCTTGCGTAATTCCTGCGTTATTTACTAAAATATCTAATTTACCAAAATCTTCTATTACCTGATTTACTAAGGTTTCGGCAGCTTGAAAGTTAGATGCATCTGATTGATAAGCTTTTATGGTAATACCTGAAACTGCATTATCAGCAATTACTTTTTCTGCTTCTGCAGCACTTGATCTATAAGTAAAAGCAACATGAGCACCATGTTCCACAAAACGGGCAACTAATGCAGCTCCAATGCCTCTCGATCCGCCGGTGATTAAGGCAACTTTATCTTGTAATAACTTCATAACTTATTTTTATTCTTACAAAGTTATCAAAGTTTTCAAAAATAATTTTAAAAAACTTGGAAACTAATTGAACCTTTTTAGTTTCCATCGTTTATTAAGACATGAATTCTACAAAAGATAATATCCTCATCCAGGCGGAGGCATTTTTTATGAAATATGGTTTCAGAAACGTAACCATGGACGATTTGTGTAAAGAAATGGGGATAAGTAAAAAAACATTATACCAATACTTCCAGACCAAAGACGCGTTGGTGGAATCCTGTATTTTTGGGTATATGGAAAAAGAGGCCGATAAAGTTCAACAGATAAGGAAGAAGGCTACAGATCCCGTGGATGCATTTTATAGTATTTCGAAAAGGGCGCTGGAATCGTTAAAGGAGGTGTCTCCTTTTGTCATTTTCGATTTACAGAAAAACCATCCCGAAATATGGAAAAAATTTGTTAATCATGATTTTGAATGGCAGTATAATATGCTGGTTTTCAATTTTACATCAGGTATTGAACAAGGTTTTTACAGAGCTGAAATTAACCCCTCCAAGGTGGCAAAACTATTTTTATTGCAGTCCGAAGGTATGTTAAGACCTAGAATTTTCGAACCTGAATCGCTGGAATTAATCGAGGCTATTACCCTCAGGGACGAGTTATTCCTACGGAGTATCTGTACTGGCATGGGAATGGAACGGTTAATCAGTTTAATGAACGCTAAGGCTACTACCATTTCATAAAATCTACCAACAAATAACACGATGAATAAAATGAAGATTTTTTCAAAATCACATGTATTATTTCCTAGCTTAGGTTTGTTCTTCCTGTGTTCGTTTTATCAGGTCAATGGCCAAATGCCATTGAATCTTAAGGCGGCAATGCAGTATGCTGTCGATAACAATAGCAGCGTAATTCAGGGTAAACTTGACGAAGCAAAGGGATTAATTAATGTGGAACAGCTGCTTTCCTCAGGTTACCCACAAATTAATGGAAATGCTCAATTTGTATATAACCCATTGTTACAGGTTATCTTTTTTCCCGACTTTTTGAACGGTAAACCTGACGATATCAGACCGGTGACTATTGGCACTCATTGGGGAACCAACGCCTCTATTGAGGTGACCCAATTGGTATTTAGTCCTGAATTCAGGGTAGGTCTGAACGCTGCAAAAAAGGCGACTGAATTATATAGATCCAGGGCAGAGGCTACCAAAGAAGAATTAGTTTTACAGGTTTCTAAAGGCTATTATGCTATTCAGGCGGTAAAATCTCAAAAGGCAAATATTCAGGCTAATCTGTTTAAAATTAAGGAATTACTGAAATTAACCAAGGCGCAGGTTGAAAATGGTTTGGGGAGAATGCAGGATGTTAAGCAACTTGAACTTACAGAACTTATATTGGAAAACCAGTTGAATAATTTAGAATTGCAGATTCAACAGCAGATGGTTATGTTTAAGCTTTCACTACAAATGCCATTGGTAACCGACATCATTCTTACAGATACCCTAAGTGAATCAAATTATACCTTACCTGAGGTCGTGGCTTTACAAGCCAATTATAATCAGCGTATTGGATTAACACTCATCGAACAGAATCAAGCGCTTAATGTAATTAATTTAAATCGGTACAAAGCGAGTTACTGGCCCACAGCTAATTTATTTGCAAATGTTGCAGCACAGGCACAGCCAAGAACTTTTGGTGATTTTGTTAGCTCTAACTCATGGGCCAGCTTTAGTTCTGTTGGATTAAGGTTGCGCGTGCCCATTTACGACGGTGGTTTAAGAAGAACACAGGTTGAAACAGTTCAAATAGATATTAAAAAGGGAGAGGAAGACAGAAAGCAACTCCTTTCTTTATATGAAGCTCAATTTGAAAATGCAAAGAAAACATTGGCACTTAATCTGAATAATTTAACGCCGCTTAAAAGAGCCCGAAGCCTTGCTGAAGAAATTTACGCCCAAAGTCAGGCAAGATATCAGCAGGGACTTGCTCCATTAACGGAAATATTGAATGCAGAAACATCCCTTAGAGAATCAAAAAATAATGTGCTCTCAGCTTTGTTTCAGGTCAGAATAGCCGAACTCGATTTGCTTCATGCTAATGGGCAATTGATTAAATTTTTACAGTAAATAACCCAAACTTTATATTATAACAACATGAAAAAAGGACTTAGAATTCTGACCATCCTATCTATTACCATCGGTGTATTCGCCGTAATTGGATGGAAATTAACAGATAATAAAAAGAAGATAGATAGCTCTGCAGCGAAAGCTCAAATAAGAAATACTACGGTAATGGTTTCTTCTACCTTTCCGGAAATTACCTTGATGAAGAAAGATTTCAATGCAAATGGTTCATTCAGAGCGTTTAAGGAAGTTGCTATCATTTCTGAAGCGGCTGGGAGAGTGACTCAGGTGAATTTTGAAAATGGAAAGCAAGTACAAGAAGGTAATGTCCTTGTGACATTAGATTCAGACTTATTGCTTAATCAAATCGCTCAAGTTAAATTTAATCAGGAGAAAATTAAAAAAGACGTTCAACGTCTCTCTAATTTAATACCGGTGGGTGGCGTTTCTCAACAACAATTAGATGATGCAGTCAATGGGCTTGAAAATCTAAAATTCCAGCAGGTTAGCCTTGAAAAGCAACTTTCTTTTAGTAAGGTTAAAGCACCTTTAACGGGTATCATATCAAATAAAATGGTGGAAAAGGGGTCATTTATCACTCCGCCCATGAAGTTAGGAGATATAGTACAAACAAATAAATTGTATTTCCAGACCTATCTCACGGCCGAGCAGATTTCTCTCATCAAGGTGGGTTTTATCGCAGATGTTGTAACCGACGCCATGCCGGATCAAAAACTCAATGGAGTTGTTACCCTGATCGATGTAAAATCTGATCCTTCAAGAAGATACCTGGTGGAGCTTTTGATATCTAATCCAGGGAGATTAAGACCGGGTATGACCGGCCAGGTTTCATTTAATGATATTGCTTCTTCTGAGATCTTGGCTATTCCTCGTATTTGTTTGGTAGGTAGTTCCAGAAATGCTTCTGTTTATGTCATAGAAAATGGAAAAGCCGTTTTAAGAAATATTCAAATTGGTGTTGGCTCAGGTAGTTTGCTTGCTGTACTTGGTGGCTTGCAAAAGTCAGATGAAATTGTCCTCACAGGTCAAATAAATCTGGTGGACGGTGCGCCCGTTATTGTAAAAAACAAATAAGGAATAATCATTTAACCTTTTCAAAAGAAAATTCATGTCATTAACTGAAATTGCTATTAAAAGGCCTTCCCTGATTATAGTGCTGTTTGTTGTGCTAACCGTTTTAGGCCTTTTTAGTTATACCCAATTGAGCTATGAACTTATTCCTAAGTTTGAAGCACCCATTCTAACTGCTACAACGGTCTATCCTGGTGCCGGTCCAATGGAGGTCGAACAAAGTGTCACCAAAAAAATTGAAGATGCTCTTTCTGGCTTGGCAGGTGTAAATAGTATTCGCTCTACCTCAAGGGAAAATATTTCGTCGGTTATTATCGAGTTGGAGCAAAATGCAAATATTCAACAAAGTCTCCAAGAAGCGCAAAGAAAATTAAATGAAATTCAACCTACTTTTCCAAGAGATGCTAAAGTGCCTGTTCTCGGAAAATTTTCCAGTGATGAATTTCCTATCATGAATATTGGGGCTAAAAGTAAATTGGATGCTGGTCAAATGTTTGATTTAGCAAAAAATAGAATTGTTCCTCTCCTAAGTAGTATCGAGGGTGTAGCGAGGATTACCATTGTGGGTGGCCAGGAAAGAGAAATAAGAATTAATATTAATAGAAAGGAACTTGAACAACGTAAATTAAGTCTCCTTCAGGTTCAAAACGCTATTCAATCGGCAAATCTTGACTTCCCAACGGGGAAAATTAAAAATCAAGATGAGCAAATTACCATACGTCTTGCTGGAAAATTAGACGCATTAAATCAGTTGAGTGCTATTATTGTTAGTAATAATCCTTTAACTAATAGCCCAGTAAGACTTGATGAGGTAGCTGAAATTGAAGATGCTACAAAAGAACCATCTGATTTAAGTCGCTTAAATGGTGTGTCAGGTCTGGCCTTTCTTGTTCAAAAACAATCAGATGCTAATGCAGTAGCGGTTAGTGAGAGTGTGATAAAGGAAATGGAAGAGTTGGAGGAACTCTATATAGCGGATGAACTCACTTTTGGCATTGCTAATAATTCTTCCGATTTTACGATTGAAGCTGTCAATGCCGTTATTGATGATATTGGTCTGGCCGTTATTTTAGTGGCTGTTATTATGCTTCTTTTCTTGCATAGTTTTCGTAATGCGCTGATTGTTATGGTGGCTATTCCAGCTTCCTTAATAACCTCTCTTATTTTTATGTACGCTTTCAATTTTACTTTTAACCTGATGACCTTGCTTGCCATGTCTCTTGTTATCGGTATTCTTGTCGATGATTCCATCGTTGTACTTGAAAATATTTTCAGGCATTTGGAAATGGGAAAAAATAGAAGGCAAGCGGCTTTCGATGGTAGAAATGAAATTGGTTTTACCGCTTTGGCGATTACTTTAGTCGATGTCGTTGTGTTTTTTCCCATCGCTTTAACTGGCGGTATTATCGGGAATATTATGAAACAGTTTGCCTTGGTCGTAGTTATTTCTACCCTGGTATCTCTGCTCGTTTCTTTTACATTAACCCCTATGTTAGCCTCTCGTTTTTCAAGATTGGAGCATTTTAATAAGAAAACCATCGGAGGATTTATTTTAATTGCTTTTGAAAAAGGAATTTCAAATCTTACGGAGGCTTATGTGAAATTATTAAAGTGGGCCATTAGAAAATGGTGGGCTATTTTAGGTTTGACAACTATTGTTTTTCTATCATCCTTCCAATTAATTACCGGTGGATTTATTGGGACAGCGTTCATATCAAATAGTGATAGAGGTGAGTTTATTATAAAACTTGAACTGCCTAAAGAGGCTACTTTAGAGCAAACAAACCAAGTGGCTCTAGCCGCTGAAAAATATTTAGTTAGCAAAAATGAAATTATAAATATTTTCACAACGGTAGGAAGAAGCTCTGACTTTATAGGAAGTTCAACCCTATCCAATCTGGCTGAAATACAGGTAAAAATAACTCCAGCTTCCGAAAGGAAGGAATCTACTGACTTCTTCGCCAGAAATATTAAAATGGAACTGGAAAAGGAACTTGTCGGTGTAAAAGTTAATTCAAGTCAGGTTTCTTTCTTTGGTGGAGCAGACCAGGCACCTATTCAGGTAATAGTCAGCGGCGCTGATTTGAAAAAGGTTAAAGATTATGGGGATAAAGTGCTCGATTGGGTTAGAAATACGCCAGGTGCCATGGAAGCTGATATGAGTTACAAAGAAGGTAACCCCGAAATTAAAATTGAGGTAGATAGACTAAAAATGTCGGAACTTGGTTTAAATCTGCAAGTTGTAGGTGCCACTATGCAAACTGCTTTTGCGGGAAATACCGATACCAAATTTAGAGATGGTAACTCTGAGTATGACATTAATATTAGATTTGACGCCTTTGATAGAAATAATGAAGAGGATGTTAAAAATTTGTTATTCGTAAATCCACGAGGCGAGCAAATTAAGTTGTCTCAGTTTGCTTTGGTATCGAGTTCAACTGGTCCAAGTCTACTCGAAAGAAAGGATAGGATCTCTTCGTTGGTGGTATCGTCTAAAATTTTAGGTCGTCAATCTGGTGATATTGGAGTGGATATACAAAATAAAATTGCTGAAAATCCTCCGCCTGTCGGTGTTTTTATTGCCTACGAAGGCGACTTAAAGGCTCAGGCAGAGAGTTTTGGAAGTCTAGGTCTTGCTTTTGGCGCTTCCATTCTTTTTGTATATCTTATCATGGTAGCTCTCTACAATTCCTGGGTCAGTCCGTTTGTCGTTTTATTCTCTATTCCTGTAGCTATGGTGGGCGCCTTTTTAGCCTTAGCACTGTCTATGAGTACCATGGATATTTTTGCTATTCTAGGTATCATTATGTTGGTAGGTCTCGTAGGTAAAAACGCCATTTTACTCGTTGATTTTGCCAACCAGCGCAAGGAGGAGGGGAACAGAACGATCAGAGCTATTCTTGAAGCGGGATCTTTGCGTCTTCGTCCCATAATTATGACCACAGTAGCCATGGTGTTCGGTATGTTACCTATCGCCTTGGCAAAAGGTCCAGGGGCAGAATGGAAAAATGGTCTTGCATGGGCTCTAATAGGTGGTTTGACCAGCTCCATGTTGCTTACCTTACTTGTCGTTCCAGTCATTTATTTCCTTATGGAAAAAGCAAGAAAATGGACAAACAGACTTTTTGGTGCTGATAAACCCTCTAATGATGTCATTGTGGTAAAAGAAAATAAAACGGAGTTTATTTAATAAATTCAGATTGTTGATATTTATCGGGTGTGGTGTACTATATTTGTACCCCACACCTCTTTTTTTGTGTGCATCGAAACTATTGACATATTTTAATGAGTAAACATATATCTTTTTTAAAAGAAGCTATTAAAGACTGGCGTTCGACAGGTTCAATTGTAAGAAGTTCTCCTGAGTTAATCAAGAAGATGTTGCAACCCATCCATTTTGATAAGGTAGAATTGATTGTTGAACTCGGGGCAGGGCAAGGATGTATTACAAAAGCTTTGGCAGATTCCTTAGTGGGAAATACCCATTTACTCGCTTTTGAATTAAATGATCATTTTTTGAAAGAACTCTCTTTGTTGGAAAAAGAAAATGTGGAGATTTTTAATGGAGATGCGTTGAATTTGTTGACCTACGTGAAAAAAGAATCTGTAGATGTAGTCATTTCAAGTTTACCTCTTGCCAACTTTCCGTTTTCATTAAAAAGGGATATTTTAGAACAGTGCTATGATTCTCTTAAACCGTCTGGTTTGTTTATTCAGTTTCAATATTCGCTGATAGATTTTAAACTTCTTAAAAAGAAGTTCTCTTCCGTTGAAAGAAAGTTTACTCCGTTAAACATACCTCCCGCCTTTATCTACGTTTGTAGAAAATAATTTATACAGCGTGAAATTTTTGTAAATTTAATTTACATCTTTCATACTTAATTGAACCCGCTTTCTTGCATAGTCAATTTCGACGATTCTTACGGTTACTTCTTGGTTAAGTTTGACCACTTCTGCAGGATTTTTAATAAAGCGATTAGCCATTTGGCTTACATGTACCAAACCACTTTCTTTAATTCCTATGTCAACGAAAGCGCCAAAATTGGTAATGTTATTTACAATTCCTTGTAAAACCATGTCTGTTTTTAAGTCATTTATAGAGTGAATACCATCAGCAAATGAAAAAGCTTTTGCCTCTCCACGTGGGTCTAAACCTGGTTTATTGAGCTCTTTTATGATGTCATTTAAGGTTGGAATACCTACCTTTTCAGTGACATATTGATTAACTTTAATCTGTTTTCTGATAGTTGATTGTTTTATCAACTCGTCCACCGAACAGCCTAAATCTTTAGCCATTTTTTCAACGATAGGGTAAGATTCCGGATGAACTGCTGTGTTATCTAAAGGATGTTCCCCTTTTCTGATGCGTAAAAACCCAGCGGATTGTTCAAAAGCCTTTTCTCCCATTCTGGGTACTTTTTTTAGTTCCTTCCTCGCTTTAAATGGACCATTCTCTGTCCTGTATTTTACAATGTTTTGTGCTAAAGTTGGGCCGAGACCTGAAATATAGGATAATAAATGTTTGGATGCCGTATTCAAATTAACGCCAACACTATTTACACAACTTGCTACCACACTGTCCAGGCTTTCTTTTAGTTTGGGCTGATTCACGTCGTGTTGATATTGTCCAACGCCAATAGATTTTGGATCAATTTTAACTAATTCGGCCAAAGGGTCCATAAGCCTTCTACCGATAGAGATAGCACCTCGAACGGTTAAGTCCTGGTCGGGAAATTCATCTCTTGCGGCTTCTGAGGCAGAATAAATAGAGGCACCAGCTTCATTAACGCTAAATATAGAAACAGGGTGAGGCTGTGGAAGGGTCCGGCAAAAATCAACACTTTCTCTTCCAGCTGTTCCATTACCAATAGCAATGGCTTCTATATTATGTTTTTGTATGAGATGGGTTAATGTCTTCGTTGCTCCAGAGGTGTCATTTTGAGGTGGATGCGGATAAATAG
>Ga0247841_10004504_pt1 | contig 23834 bp, 27 predicted proteins | sample LaCruzMarch2015__2_FD_192410 | JGI IMG/M metagenome (GOLD analysis project Ga0247841, IMG submission 192410) | Freshwater microbial communities from meromictic Lake La Cruz, Castile-La Mancha, Spain - LaCruzMarch2015_18m | ecosystem: Environmental > Aquatic > Freshwater > Lake | place: Spain... | reverse complement strand
CACTTTCCACGGCCTTGGCCGCGAGCTTCTTGAAAGTTATGGGAAGGCGATAGGTATTCCGCGTTTCTTCAGTATTTACGACCGCGCCGATTCCGAAAAAGCTATCGCTACTGCGCTCAAGGCGCTTGATATTGAAACAAAAGAACTGTCTCCACGTTCGGTGTTAAGCCGCATTTCACGCGCGAAAGGGGAGGGAATGCAGGTACAGGAGTTCTACGAGAAGAACAGCCGCGGAGGTTTCAGTTCGCGCATCGTTGCAGAAGCGTGGCGTATGTATGAAAAAACTCTGCGAGATGAGAAAGCTCTTGATTTTGACGACCTAATAGCTCTGCCGGTACGAATGCTTGAAGAACATGATGATGTTCGGGCTCTCGCGCAGAACCGTTGGCGCTATATCCACATTGACGAATATCAGGACACGAACGGATTGCAGGAAAGACTGACGGGCATTCTCGCTGAAAAACACAAAAATCTTTTTGTCGTCGGCGACGGAGATCAGGCGATATACGGATGGCGCGGGGCGAAGATGGAGAATATTCTGAATTTTGAAAAAAAATATCCCAATGCGCAGACGATAATTCTCGCGCGCAACTATCGTTCAACGAAAAATCTTGTTGATGCGGCGAACGCGGTCATAGAAAAGAATAAAAATCGCAAAGAAAAATATTCCACGACCGAGCATGCGGCAGGAGAACCGATTGTTGTTCATATGGCGATAAATGCCGAGGATGAAGCGCATTGGATAGCCGTGAAAATACATGAACTTATCAGAAATGGGATTAAGCCTGAGGATGTCGCCGTACTTTTTCGCACCAATTTTCAATCCCGCGCGCTTGAAGAAGGGTTGTTGAATGCGGGAGTGCCGTACAAATTACTCGGAACGCATTTCTTCGCGCGGAAAGAGGTAAAAGATGCGCTTGCATGGATGCGTCTTGCCTTGGATCCGTCGCGCGAGGCGGATAAGATGCGCGCGGCGGCTTCGCCGCCGCGCGGTATCGGGCGCGTCACGCTCTGTAAACTGGCGGCGGGACAGCGCGCGCAGCTGCGCGCGGGAGAACTCGCGAAGGTTGAACAATTTGAAAATATTATTAAAGAACTCGCGAACGCCGCCGATGACCTTGTGCCGTCAGAATTCGTAAAACTCGTAGTTGAGAAGAGCGGAATGCGTAGAACCCTGCTTGATGAGGGAAGCGATGAGGATAGGGAGCGTTTTGAGAACGTTGAGGAACTTGCTTCGGTCGCGGCGCGGCATGACACAACTCCCGGCAGGGAAGGCATCTCCACTTTTCTTGCGGAAGCGGCTTTGGCGAGCGATCAAGACGAGCTGGATCAGGGAAAGAAAGCCGGAGTAACGCTCATGACCGTTCACGCGGCAAAAGGACTTGAGTTTAATACGGTTTTTGTGAGCGGAATGGAGGAGGGGCTTTTCCCGCACAGCGGCATGGGTAAAGAAGATAATAGAGACGAGGAAGAAGAACGAAGGCTTTTTTATGTAGCGATGACGCGCGCGAAATCACGCCTTTTCCTGACGCTCGCGCGGATTAGAAAGATTTACGGCAGCGATTATATAGCCGAGCCCTCTTCTTTCCTCGCCGATATAGATTCCTCACTTATGCTCTATGATGAGAGCGATGGCAATGAAATCTTATGAAGAATAAAGACGCTCATCGGCAGGCTAAAAACAGAGCGCTCCGGCCGCTAGGCCAATTCAACTCTGTTTTTACCCCGCCGATTTCGCGTCCGAAAAAATCATTGGGGCAGAATTTCCTGATGCATGCGCGCATAGCGGAACGTATTGCAGACACCGCGAAATTAATGCCGGACTCGGTCGTATTTGAAATAGGCCCAGGTACGGGAATGCTCACTCGCCCCCTTTTGGAACGTGCAGGGAAAATCATCGCCATCGAAGCGGATAAGGAGCTTTTTGAAAAATTACAAACTGATTTCGCGCACGAGATCGCAAAAGGTCGCCTTAAACTCATGCACGGCGATATTCGCACATTTGATATTTCAACACTCCCTAAGGGTTACACGCTCGCAGCGAATATTCCCTATTATTTGACCGGAGAAATTTTCAGAATGTTCCTTGAAGCTGAGAATCAGCCAAGCGCAATGACACTTCTGGTGCAGAAAGAAGTCGCAGAGAGAGTCGCGAGAAGTAGGAAGGAGAGTATTTTATCGCTTTCCGTAAAAGCATACGGCACGCCGAAGTACGAATTTACTGTTCCGCGAGGCGCTTTCAGACCTGCCCCTAAGGTTGATTCCGCGGTACTCACTATTCGCGATATTTCACGAAAGAATTTTTCTACAAAGGCGCAGGAAGAAAAATTTTTCGCCCTCATTCATGCCGGTTTTGCCCACAAGCGTAAATTTGTAAGGAAAAACCTGACCGACGCCAGGCTTTCCTCCGAAAAAGCCCTTCGGGTCGCCGGAGTCCCCGAAGGCGCCCGCGCCGAGGACCTTCATCTTTCCGATTGGCTGGCACTCGTCGTGGAGTAGTTGCGATATACTGAAGCGATAACATAAACATTCATCATGATTTGGTATTACATTGGTACTTTTGTGGCCGGCTTCTCGCTGATGACAGTAGAAATAACGGCATCAAGAATTGTGGCGCCGATTATTGGGTCATCGATTTTCACCTGGGCGTCAGTCATTGGGGTAATTCTTTTTGGATTATCTGTTGGAAATTTAATTGGAGGTAAAATAGCCGACAAATACATCGAAGTATACGGACAAAAAGTTTTGTCCATTGCAATGTTATTTTCATCGGTTTTTGTTTATTTAATAATACCTTTGTCGAAAAATACAGGATTCTTCCTCTCAGAGACATCTTCTATTCAAGTACTGTCTGTAATTATATGCTCCCTATTATTTCTTTTACCATCGATTGCAATGGGTGCCTTGTCACCATTAATTTTTAAATTATATGCCGTAGATGTAAAAAATATTGGGAAGAAATATGGCTTATTTTCTAGTATATGGTCGCTCGGAAGCATTTTAGGCGTCTTTGTAACCGGTTTTTATTTCATATCTACAATTGGCAGTTCAAATACAATTTATTTTATAGCATCTGTATTGTTGTTTCTTTTCTATTTTTTTTATGTCAAAAACATGGAGAAGCGTTCAGTTTATTTCAAACGCCAAATAATCCTCATCTTTTCATTATCAATCCTTTTACTGTTGTCTGTATATGTAATTTCTCAAGACAGGAAACCTCTTTCACAAAGAGTTCTTTTTAATAAAGAAACTGCATACTACAGCGTGAAAGTTGTTGATTATGATTTATTTCCTCAATTCGGGCATAACAGAATACTTTTTCTGGACATAGACTCAGATAGCGTCCAAACAGAGAAGCCTTCAAAATTGTTTTATACTGATATTTATCCAGTATTTTCAGCCTTTTCGAATAATCTGAAAGACATCTACGTAATCGGCGCAGGAGCATATACACTCCCTATTAATCTACGAAAATATTATCACGATTCAAAAATATCAGTTTCAGAAATTGATTCTGAGATTGAAAATATAGGGCGCGCTTATTTCGATTTAGATAAATACAATATAAAAACAGAAACAGGAGATGTGCGGATTAAATTTAATATTGCTCAAAACGATCAATCAGAAAAGTACGATCTGATATTTGGAGATGCTTATAATTCTCTCATATCAGTACCGTGGTACTTATTAACAAAAGAATTTGCGTCTAAAGCAAGAGATAATTTAAATCCCAATGGTATTTATGCAATAAATTTCATAGGCTCATTAGAAGGCGCAAAATCAGAAATGTTTGAAAGCGTTTACAGTACTTTTAAAGAAGTTTTTCCAAATAACTATATTTTTGCTTTTGGGAATAATCCGGAAGATATACAAAACATAACGATACTCGGTGTAAAAAATTACAACTTTCTTAACCACGACTCACTAAAAGAAAAGTTGGACAAGATTGATACGACACATTTCCTATCAAAAATATTAGTGAACAAAGACGGCATCAATAACAACAACGGTATCAAAGACGGCCTGATTTTAACGGATAATTTTGCGCCAGTTGAAAGCATAATGACCCCATTGATAAAGGAGTATTTCCCAAAACATCTAGTCTTTTATAACAGAATAGTAAATTTGTAAACCTGATTCTTACACAAAAAAGTTGCTGATTTGGCACTTTCCGACAGGCTTAACTCAGTCCTCTATCCTATGTAGATAACTGTTTCTCTGGCGGTGCGACTGCTATACTTTATAGCGATACTATGGGAAGGATTTTTGAACATTGGCGTATCCCTGTCGCAGTGATTTTTTCAGTGGTGATTATTGTTGGCGCATATATCCTCGCACGAGGAATTGAGTCACCCCCTGTTGCGCAGGCATCGGCTGAAACAGCCCTTCTTCAGGCTATCGCGGTAAAAGATTCGGATAATGACGGCCTTCCGGATTGGGAGGAGGCGCTTTATGGTACGGATTCGCAAAATTTAGATTCCCTTGGTCTAGGAATGACGGACGGGGAGGCGGTCGCGAAAGGTCTTGTCGTTCCAAAAGCAATTGCAGATATTTCAGTCGCAACATCCTCTTCTGTTTCTTTGGATCCTTCAGTTCCGTCTGCTGCAGCAGAAGGCAGTATTACAGATACGTTTGCAAAAAACTTTTTCATACTTTATGTCGCCACGAAACAGGCCAATGGCGGCGAGGCTCTATCGCAGGATCAAATCTCCACATTAGTGGAGCAACTAATGGACCAGCTTAATTCAACTGTTTTGCCGGCACCCGATTTTAAATCAAAAGAAGATATTAAGGTTTCAGTATCGGACGAATACTCGTTGCGCGCTTACGCTGAACAGGTAGGAAACATATTCAAAGCGCAGGACATTTCTCTTCCAAAAAGTGAACTGCAGTATTTACAAGATTTCGTTCAGGACGATGACTTGTCCGCACTTGATAACATAAACAAAATTGCTACAGCTTATCGCACAAGTTCAGCCGGGCTATCGGCGCTTACAGTTCCAGAAGATTTGGCTGATACTCATCTTTTGCTCGTGAACGCCATGGCGCGCCTCGGTGAGGAAATCAGTGATTTCGCTCGCGTGAACACGGATCCGATAGCTACTATGCTCGCGCTCCAACAATATTCGAATACGGTTGAAGCTCTTTCTAAGTCTTTTGCGGATATTGGAAGTATTTATGCTTCAAAACAAATTGTGATGCCGACCGCAGATCAGGGGACATCACAGGAAAAACCATGAATTATAAATTTTCTGGCATCAAAAATAAATCAATAGTGGCATTTGTTATTATTTTGTTTGCATCATCATCATTTTTCATAGCTCCTAGAACTGCACAGGCAACATTACCTACTATAGATATTGGCGCTCTTCCATTTAACATCGGTTCTTTTATTCAAAACACTCTTGGAACGTTAGCGTCTGTAGCTTCAAAGGTTTACAACGCAATCTCCGCGGCAACTCAGCAGTCATCGTGGGTAAAAGAATATGTTCTTGACCCAGTAGCGTGGTTAATATCACAGACGATGGTTCAGTCCGTAACCGGCAGTGTAATCTCTTTTGTAAATGGTAAAGGTAATGGCACCGGAGCGTCGCAGTTTGTGACGAATTTGCAGGGGCATCTTCAAAATGTCGGAGATAAACAAACATCGTCTTTTCTTGTGCAATTTGCAAAAAATTCCAATTCTCCATTTGCAGCGGCCATTAGTTCTTCTCTGCGCACAAATTATCTTCAGGGCACGAGTCTCGCCGGATTTTGGGCATCTAATAAATGTACGCTTTCAAAATCATCACCGGATGTAAACAAGTTTGTTGCCGGGAATTGGTCGCAAGGAGGCGGTGTTAAAGCGTGGCTAGCGCTCACCACTCAACAAAACAACAATCCATACATGTCTTATCAGAGTGCGAAGGGCATGCTCGGCTCTACCGTCAGTAACGCGCAGACTGCTCGAAGTTCGGATATAAATAGGAATAGCGGATTTATATCTTGGTGCGGTGTTGCCAGTGCTGTTTCTGACGCTACGGATGTTGCCTTTGATCCATGTACCAATAAAGACGGCTCGCCGGGTACTATTCAGACGCCAGGGTCAGTCATTCAGGCCCAGCTCACAAAATCACTTGGGGCTGGTGTGGAAAAGATCGCAGCAGCCGATGAAATAAGCGAGACTCTTGGACAAATTGCGATTAGTTTTGTCTCGGGTGTCTTATCCGGCGGTCTGTCTAAAAACAGTGCCGCCACTAGAAAATATACGGGTGATGATCCTTCAGCTAAAATAGACGTTAGTTCGCAAGTGCAGCAAAAGACCAAAGATGCAAATATGTATAAAGGAAATTGGGAGAAGATAGTTGTTGCCACGAAAACAGCCTCAACTAGCGTCGCTAGCCTTGCTGACTATTGCATCGCACAAGGAGAACTAGCTAAGAAAATGTTAGTCGCATCCAGCAGTTCTGCAGGACTGACGGCAGTTCTGAACACCTTCGTAAATAATTGCGCCGCAAATGTAACGTCCGCTCAAAATACGATTAACGGCGTAATTGCTCCAATGCTCGGTCAGGCAAATACAGCGTTTTCAACTGTTGAAAAAACTATGAATATGATTCTGAAAATACAAAATGAAGCCAGTTCAACGAAAAGCAACAACGTAGAAACGCTTGCAAGTGATTTGAGTGCTCTTTTACAAATGCCGCCGACACCAGATGATATCGCAGAATCAGACCAAAAGTCGAAATCCATGGTTAGTGGAATGTCCTCAAGTGCCGCCAGTTCTATGATTACCGCCTCACCTGCAGGTTCGCTTAATGTGGGTACAGAAACAGATCCGTCAGTCATAGACCAGATGGGTCTTATTAGCACAAATGCCAATGCTACAGGCACCGGTTCGCTCAGAAAATCATGTAATCTACAGGACACGCTGGATACCTACTATGCCTCGCTTGGTTCCTCAACTCCGAATCCATAGGAACAATTAACATGCGCCGATTCCTTACTATCTCGTTCATCACCCTAGCAATCTTTGCCGGAGCGACGAGCATGGCACCAACGGCGTATGCACAATACGAACCCCCAACAGAATCAACCGCTACTGCAAAAAAAGCCGTCACAAGTGTTAAAGATTCAAACACTGGCGCAAACACTCCCGCGGCACAAAAGGAACTCCCGTCAGATGGATACAGCCAAGTGATGATTTGGATAATGAGCCTCTTCGCATGGCTCGTCGGCGTTGCCGCGATTACTTTGAACGCGGCGGTATATTACACCGTCGTCACGATGGGGGACTACATACACAAGCTCTCCGCCATCGGTGTTGCTTGGCGAATTCTGCGCGACATAGGAAATATAGTCCTGATATTCGGATTTTTGGCTATAGGTATTACAACCATTCTTGATGTGGATTTGTACGGCAGTGTGAAAAAAATGCTTCCGATGCTCCTTATAGTAGCCGTATTCCTGAATTTCTCACTATTTATATCCGAGGCGATAATTGACGGCGGAAATCTTTTTGCAACTCAATTCTATACGCAGATTAACGGAGGGGAACTGCCAACAAGCTTCTCATTATCTAAGACCTCAGATGAGGGCATTTCAAGCAAGCTCATGAACCAACTCGGGCTTCAGAGTCTTTATGATGTGAACAATAGTCAAGTGAAAACGGATATTTTTGAAGGCACTAATACATGGATTGTTGGTTTCCTCGGCATCCTCCTATTTATTGTGACGGCTTTCGTGATGTTCTCGCTCGCTTTCATACTTATTGCGCGTTTCGTAATACTCATTTTCCTGATAATTCTTTCTCCAATCGGGTTTGCCGGCCTTGCTGTGCCAAAATTATCCAGTTTAGCGCACAAGTGGTGGAGCAAACTCTTTGAACAGACCATAACTGCGCCTGTTTTGCTTCTAATGCTATATGTAGCTCTCGCTGTTATTACTGACGCGAACTTTTTAACCGGCTTCAAATCAACTGGAGGAGGATGGCTCGGATTCGTCAATAACAACAATGTTGTCGGCTTCGCCGGCGTACTCCTTTCGTTCCTTGTCGCAATGGGCCTTCTTCTTGCCGTCGTCATTCTTGCCAAACAATTATCTGCTTTCGGCGCCGGTTGGGCTACAAAGACTGCCAGTAAACTTTCAGGAGCTGCCCTTGTTGCCGGAGGAGCCGGGTGGCTCGGACGCAGAACAGTCGGCATGGCCGGTAATTATTCTGCTAAAAAATTGCGCGGCACTGCGTTTGGACGCACGTTTGTCGGCAGAGGCATTGCCGGCACACTCGAAAAACGAGTGGCAGGAGCGAGTTTTGATATGCGCAATACCGGTCTAGGAAAAACTGTTGCTGGATATGGTCTTGATCTAGGGAAAGGTCAGACTGGTGGTTATAAAACAGCTCTCGAAGCACGAGTTAAGTCCTATGAAGCGGCCGCGGCTGGAATCCAAGGCCGGAAGATGACTAAAGAGGAAGAAGCTGCCATAAAAGAAGCAACGTCAAGTAAAGAGGTCGCAGAAAACACACGCAATAAGGCAAAGAACGAATATGATGCTATTGTCGCAGAAAATACAAGACAAAAAGCAGAACAGGGTTTTGCAACTAATGAAATAGAACTCGCTTCTTTAAAAGAAAAATTAGATCGAGCAGAAAAAGACTTTGTAACAAGAAATATCGAGGCGGAAAAACTACAAAAAAATATAAATGACTCTATATCGAAAAAAGGCGCTCAAGAAGAATATGCAAAAAGTCTTAAGAGATGGGGTAAGATCCCAATCTTCGGTACGGCCGCAGCTGAAGCCGCGGGGAGAGTAAAAAGCAGTGCTGGCAAAACGAAAAATCAGATTGCCATCGAAGCCTTTATGGTAAAAGCGCAAGAGGCTGCTAGTGCAGGCCAGACCACGATTCCGACTGCAACAGCCACTACTCCCATAGCGACTCCTCCTCCCACCGGAGGGACGCCAAAGCCGTAAAAAATAACTTATGGATACACCTCCTAATCCGACACCCGATGACGATCTTAAACAAGTACTTGCTGAAGTTCCAGCACCAATTCGCGCACTTATTGCAAGCGGCAAGGTTCAGGTTATCGCGAAGAACCTCATGCAAAAGAATCAGCTTCATATTGATCAAGGGGCAATCATCGGACGCGAATTGATTTTACTTCTTTTGGGTATCAATACTCCTTCTGAATTCGCTCGAACGCTTGTCACGGATGCGAATCTCAATCAAAAAATTATCGACAGTGTGATGCAAGATGTAAATACACAGATTTTTATTCCGTTGCGTGAAGAAGAAAGAAAAGGACCGGAAGAAAAATCTGAACAACCAGCAAAACAGTCGGTAAAGCCTATTACTTCATACGTTCATCCGCAAAATGGGAATCAGATATCGGCGAATCCTACTCAAGCTAATCCGCAGTTGCCGCCCCGTCCTCCGCAGATGTATGCTCCAATGCCAAAGCTTGGGCAAAATCGTCCAATTGAACCATCTGGAGTTGGAGAGACTTCGCAATCCCCAAAATATTTCCACTTGGAAAATAAAATTTCTGTTCCGCCGAAAGATGTGCAGAGTACAGTACCGCCTCCGCCTCCGGTTAAAGTTAGTCAACCGATAAAGATAGGAATGCCTGTACGTGCAACCGCGGCAATAACTCAAGGTCCGATATCTGATGAAAAATTACTTGAAGACCATGAAGAACCTCATATTGATTTAAAAACTAATTTACCAAAGGAAGCTACAAAAGACGCGGTAAAAATACCTATGCCGCCAACTCCGCCAACTCCGCCAACTCCGCCAAATCTTCCGGGTTCAATGCCTGCTCAAACCATTCCTCCTGGAGCGCGGTTTTCACCTCGCCCAGTAGAAACAGCGAGCGTGCGCGAACCCGTTATTCCTAAAACTGAAGTTCCTGTTGCTCCAAAACCCGCAGTACCTCCAGTTCCACCGGTCGCAGCAGTCACGCCAATGCAAGAGAAGCCGGTTGTTCCAGCCATTCCTTCTGACACAGCCAAACCATATTCAGCTGACCCGTATCGCGAGCCGATAGACGAAAAGTAGAAGTATATAGTTGCATTTCAATGTGTCCTTATATATAGTGCGGATATCCCCGTCGCGCCTGCCTGCCGGCAGACAGGGGCTTTTTAAATAAATGTCAACCATCAACCAGCTCTCTAAGAGAGGCCGTAAGAACAAATCGTCAAAGACGAGCGTTCTTGCTCTTGCCCGCGGTTTTAATACGCTCAAGAATCGTCCGACATTTTATCCTTCTCCGTTTAAACGCGGAGTTTGTACTAAGGTAACCACAAAGACTCCAAGAAAACCGAACTCCGCTATTCGTAAGATAGCCCGCGTTCGCCTTACGAATGGCATGGAAGTCACCGCCTACATTCCTGGTATCGGACACAATCTTCAGGAACACTCCGTCGTTCTGCTTCGTGGCGGCCGCGTGAAGGATATCGGCGTTCAATACACAATCGTGCGCGGAAAGCTTGATACGAGCGGAGTTGAGAAACGGCGCCGCGCCCGTTCGCGCTATGGCGCTAAAAAGCCCAAATAATAAATCCGAAGCCCGAAATTCGAAACAAATATGAAATCCAAAAATTTAAAATTTAAAAATCTTGCATCTTTTGGTGCTTTTAATTTGTTTCGGATTTCGGATTTGGAGCTTCGTGCTTTCATAAACTAATATGCGCCGACCACTAAAACATAAACGCACATGGCGTCCGGACCTGAAGTACGGTTCCGAGACTCTTTCAAGATTTATAAATGCCGTTATGTGGAACGGAAAGAAGGACACCGCACGCACGGTTGTCTATGACGCTCTCGCTAAGATAAAAGAAGGCGGTGCAGAACCTCTGGAAACATTTGAAGCGGCACTTCGTAATGTTTCTCCTCTGATGGAAGTGCGTTCGCGCCGCGTCGGCGGAGCGAACTATCAGGTGCCGCGCGAAGTTCCGCAGAGTCGCCGTCTCGCGCTTTCATTCCGCTGGATAATCGGAGCAGCGCGTTCTAAGAAAGGGAAGCCGATGGCTGAGAAACTTGCCGCCGAGCTTCTTCTTGCCGCTAAGAACGAGGGCGACGCTATCAAGAAGAAGGACGAAATGCATCGCATGGCGGAAGCCAATAAGGCATTTGCCCATTTCGCGTGGTAAATTAGTAGAGTGCTTGGCGTCCGCCAGCCGGCGGATTATTTTTATCCAATTATCATTTTATGAACAGAGATTATCCGCTTGAGAGAGTGCGAAACTTCGGCATCATCGCACATATTGATGCAGGGAAGACTACCTGCAGTGAGCGCATACTTTTCTATACCGGGAGTCAGCACAAGATAGGCGAAGTGCACGAGGGCGAGACAACGACCGACTGGATGGAACAGGAACGCGAGCGCGGCATCACTATCACATCGGCCGCCATCACATGCTTCTGGAGCAAGACATCCGAAAAAGACAAGAAAGATATCCTTAAGAAAACACGTTTCAATATTATTGATACCCCGGGACACATCGACTTTACTGCCGAGGTGCAGAGATCAATGCGCGTTCTCGACGGAGCCATTGTCGTTTTTGACGGCGTGTCCGGCGTTGAGCCGCAATCCGAGACCAACTGGCGTTATGCCGATGACGCGAATGTTCCGCGCCTTTGTTTCATAAACAAACTTGATCGCACGGGCGCATCATTTGAACGTTCATATGCAAGTATTCTTGACCGTCTTTCTGTGAAGGCGATTCGCATGCAGATTCCGATAGGCGAGGAGGGAGCGCACGAAGGATGCGTCGATCTTTTGACGATGAAGGCATATACCTTTACGGGGAATATGGGCGAAGAAGTTGTTGAAGGAGAAATTCCAACCAACCTGCTCGAAGACGCTAAGAAATATCGCGCTGAACTCATTGAACGCATTGTTGAGCAGGACGATACGGCGATGGGCGCGTATCTTGAAGGGAAAGAACCGCCTCTTGAAGAATTGAAAGCGATTTTGCGCAAGGCTGTCATCGATAATCAGATTTTCCCGGTCTTTACGGGTTCTGCGCTCAAGAACAAGGGCGTTCAGCTCGTACTAGATGCTGTCGTCGATTATCTTCCGTCGCCTTTGGACCTGAAACCAGTGACCGGCATCAATCCGAATACCGGCGAACCTGTTGAGCGCCACGCTTCAGATGATGAGCCATTCTGCGCGCTCGCTTTCAAACTTCAGACCGATCCGTTCGTCGGAGCGCTCACATTCTTCCGTGTTTATTCCGGTACTCTTACAGCCGGTTCATACGTCTACAATTCAATGACAGGCTCTAAAGAGCGTGTTGGACGCATCGTTCGTCTCCAAGCCGACAAACGCGAAGAGGTCGCGCAGGTATTCACCGGTGAAATAGCCGCGGCCGTGGGTCTTAAAGATACAAAGACTTCTCACACGCTTTGCGATGAGGCGAATCCGATAATACTTGAACAGATCAAATTCCCTGAGCCGGTCGTGTCTCTGCGCATTGAGCCGAAGACAAAAGCCGACCAGGAGAAGATGGGCATCGCACTCCGCAAACTTTCCGATGAAGATCCTACGTTCCGCATCACAACCGATGATGAAACCGGCGAGACGATTATTTCAGGCATGGGAGAATTGCATCTCGAAATTCTTGTAGAAAGAATGAAGAGAGAATTCAATGTCGTCGCTGATGTGGGCAAACCACAAGTCGCGTATCGCGAAACAGTCCTCGGTTCTTCAGATGCGGAAGGGAAGTACATCAAACAAACCGGGGGTCGCGGTCAGTACGGTCATGTGAAAATAAGAATGAAGAAGATGGAGCCTCTCGTGGAAGGCGCAAAAATGCCGAAGAATATCACACGCGAGGATCATTTTGAATTCATTAACAACATAAAGGGAGGCGTTGTTCCTCAGGAATACATTCCGGCGGTTGAGAAAGGCCTTCGCGAATCAATGTCGCGCGGATTCCTCGCCGGTTTCCCCATGGTTGACGTATCGGTGGACCTTTACGACGGTTCATATCACGATGTGGACTCATCGGAAATCGCTTTTAAGATAGCCGCATCAATGGCGTTCAAAGAAGCAGCCTCAAAAGCAAAAGCTGTCATTCTTGAGCCGATAATGCGCGTGGAAGTTATCGTACCTGAGCAGTTCATGGGTGACATCACAGGCAATCTATCCGGCAAACGCGGTCAAATAGAAGGAATGGAAGAGCGAGGTATGAATAAGGTGGTAAAGGCTAAGGTACCGCTCTCAGAAATGTTCGGCTACACCACTACGCTCCGTTCCATGACCGAAGGTCGCGGTTCTATGACTATGGAATTCGACCACTACGACACCGTGCCGAACAACATCGCGACCGATATCATCGCGAGCAGGAAGTAATCGTTCTTGTTTTTATCCACGAGGTAAGTTGCATTTATTAAATATCTTGCGTATAGTGCTTTTAACGCATCTTGGCGTCGCTCTTTGGCTTGTCTGCTTTTATATGTGGCGAGCCGGAGGGTTGTTTGTTCCGACTCGCTTGCCCTTCGTAGTTTTAACGAAGGAGGGTGTCGGATTTAATTCGTGATTTACTGACAAGTGAGCAAGTGAAAAGAATGTAATCATTTTTTTCCGAGCGAACGCTGTCAGAAAGCTTTGCTTATTAACTAAATTATCCGATTCTATGGCAGCAGAATTTAATCGTAGCAAGCCTCACATGAACGTAGGCACCATCGGCCACGTTGACCACGGCAAGACAACTCTTACAGCAGGCATCCTCCACATCCTCTCAATGTTGACGGGGCAGGGATACGGCGCCCGCGTTGAAGGAGTTGATAAAATTGACAGCGCACCTGAAGAGAAGGCCCGCGGTATCACCATCGCGCTCCACCATTCGGAGTACGAGACACCGAATCGCCACTACGCGCACATTGATGCGCCGGGACACGCCGACTACATCAAGAACATGATCACGGGAGCCGCCCAAATGGACGGCGCAGTCCTCGTGGTCGCCGCGACTGACGGCGTGATGCCTCAGACACGCGAGCACATCCTTCTCGCGAAGCAGGTCGGTCTCAAGAAACTCATCGTTTTCCTGAACAAGGTAGACATGGTTGCGGAGGCTGATCTCATTGACCTCGTTGAAGAGGAAGTTCGCGAACTTCTCACAAAACAGGGATACGATGGCGTAAATACGCCGATTATTCGCGGTTCCGGTCTTAAGGCTCTTGATGCCAAGGACGTAACTGACGAATGGGGAGCAAAGATGAAAGAGCTCGTAGATACGATGGACACATACTTCGATCTTCCGGAGCGCGAAATAGACAAACCGTTCCTCATGCCTATCGAAGACATCTTCTCAATTGAAGGCCGCGGTACCGTCGTGACGGGAAAGATTGCACGCGGTGTTGTGAAAGTCGGCGAGGAAGTTGAAATTGTCGGCATCAAGCCGACGGCAAAAACAACCGTTACCGGCATTGAAATGTTCAACAAGCAACTCTCAGAAGGTATGGCAGGCGACAACGCCGGCATTCTTCTCCGCGGTACGAAGAAAGAGGATGTGCATCGCGGACAAGTTCTCGCGAAACCGAGCTCGGTTACTCCTCATACAGATTTTGAAGCTGAAGTGTATGTTCTCGGCAAGGATGAAGGAGGCCGTCACACGCCGTTCTTCTCAGGCTACAAACCTCAATTCTATATCCGCACTACGGATGTCACGGGAGAAGTGACACTCGCAGAAGGAAAGGAAATGGTCATGCCGGGCGATACAGTTACTTTCAAAGTTAAGCTTGTTGCGCCTGTCGCGCTTGAGGAAAAGCAGAACTTTGCAATTCGTGAAGGAGGCAAGACTGTTGGTGCAGGAGTTGTAACGAAAATCGTAGCGTAGTTTTTGAACGATTCATTAACAACATGCCAACAGCGACTGCATCAAAACCTAAAGTAAAAAAAGTCGCGGCGACAAAAACGCCGCGTGCGAAGGTCGCAACAAAAAAAGCTGTTGCGTCCGCTCCGATAATGGAGCACAAGCTCCGTATCCGTGTTCGCGCCTATGAACACAAGATACTTGACCTGTCGGTTAAGCAAATCATGGACACCGCGGCGCGTTTCGATGCGACTGTCGTTGGTCCGGTTCCGCTTCCGACCGAGATAAAACGCTGGACGGTCAACCGTTCGACCTTCGTCCACAAAGATGCGCGCGAACAGTTTGAAATGCGCGTGCACAAGCGACTCATAGATATTCTGAATCCTTCGCCGAAGGTTATTGAGGCCCTCACGAACCTCAATCTTCCAAGCGGGGTTACCATTGATGTAAAGATGGTGTAAATCAACGAGCGTAATCGCGACTATGATTTACACCAATACTGAGCCTTCTGAGGCGAAGTGATGGTATAAAACCAAAGAGCGTCCGCGCGACTATGGTTTTAACTAATCCCGAGTCAGTCGAGGGAATGGTTTAAGAAAGACAGCCAAGATAGAAAACACGCAACCGCTCGGGAGGGCGGTTGCGTGTTTTTAATGTTTAGTGTAGAGTACCTGAATCGCTACGTCCCCCGCGGGACCTCCAGCAAATCGCGTACCAGCGATGCTGGTACGCGATTTGCATACTAAATGAAATTCATCCTCGCAAAGAAAGAAAAAATGACCCGCATTTTCGCGGAGGATGGCTACGCGCGTGCGGGAACTATCCTCATCGTTGATCCAGTCGTTGTTACGCAGGTAAAAACGAAGGACGGCAAGGATAAGTACTCAGCGGTTCAGATAGGTTTCGGCTCGCGCAAGACAAAGAACATAAGCAAGCCAGTTCTCGGACACATAAAGAAAAGCCTGCCTGCCGGTAGGCAGGGTTTTGAGGCGATTCGCGAATTTCGTACTGACGATACTGCCGAGGCAGGAAGCTCAATTGATGCGTCAGTCTTTTCTGTTGGCGACACGGTGCGCGTTTCCGGCCTTACGAAAGGAAAGGGTTTTGCCGGAGTGGTAAAGCGCCACGGATTCCACGGCGGCCCGCGCTCGCACGGCCAGAAGCATTCCGAACATGAGCCGGGTGCTATTGGCGGTTCCGGTGGTCGCGCCGGCGGTCGCGTTGCAAAGGGTATTCGCATGGCCGGACGAATGGGCCAAGATCGCGTTACCGTTGAAAACCTGAAAGTGCTTGCCGTGGATGCAGCAGCGGGTAAGATGATCGTTTCCGGTGCTGTCCCGGGCGCACGCGGAACACTTCTTGAGGTCGTCTCTAAATAAATTTTTATGGAACTCCCTATTTTTGGAATGGATGGAAAGAAAACTGGAACGATTGCGCTTCCGGAGAGTATTTTCGGTATGCCGTGGCGCAACGATTTGGTGCACCAAGTTACGACTGCGATGCAGGCTAATGCCCGCCAAAATCGCGCCAACACCAAAGACCGTTCCGAAGTCAGCGGAGGCGGTAAAAAGCCGTGGAAACAAAAGGGCACAGGTCAGGCGCGCCACGGCTCAAGCCGTTCTCCCATATGGCGCCACGGCGGGGTAACCTTCGGTCCGCGAAGCGAGCGGGATTATAGCGAGAAAATAAATCGCAAGATGCGTGTCGGGGCATTGATATCAGTGCTCTCCCGTAAGGCAAAAGATGGGGAAATAATCCTTGTTGACCAATTCGTATTCTCAAAACCTAGAACAGCTGATGCAAAATCAGTCATTTCAGCTCTTGCCGCAGGCGCCGATGCAAAAACACTTGCGACAAAAAAGAAGAACGCCGCCCTTTTCGCGCTCGCGGCGCATGACGTGAACACCATAAAGAGTTTCAGTAACTTCGGTAGTCTGATGACCGAGGAGTTGCGCAATATTAATCCGCTTGATGTGATGGCGCACAAATATCTCATCATTGAGAAGCCGGAGGAAGCATTCGCGGCGCTTATCGCGCGCGCGAAAAACGCGTAACCAATTTTATATGTCAATTTTCGGCGACAAAAAGAAAGAAAAGAAAGAAAAATCCGTCAACACGCGGAAGATACATCATGCGCGCTCCAAAAAATTGGCCGACGGAGTTGCACACGAGATAATTCGCGCCCCATGGTTCTCCGAGAAGGCTCTTATAGTGACCGAAAAGGGAGTGTATTCTTTTGTGGTTCCGAAGCGCGCAACTAAAGCCGATATAGCAGGCGCTATCAAAGAGATTTACAATGTTGAGCCTCGAAAAATTTGCATCGTGAACCTTCCGGCAAAGAAGAAAGCGATGCGTACTCGCCGAGGCGAGGGTTCGCGCGCAGCGCGCCGCAAGGCTTATGTGTATCTGAATACCGGCGACACCATTCAATTTGGTTAATTTTTTAGTATGAAAACATATAAACCAACAACCAAGAGCCGCCGATTCATGACCACACTGCCGTATCGCAGTCTGCTTTCCGGCGACGCTCCGCACAAGCCGTTGATGAAAGAGAGCAGAAGCAAGGGCGGAAGGAACGGTTTCGGACGCATCACGACGAGACATCAGGGAGGAGGGCACAAGCGCCGCTTCCGCGATATTGATTTCTCATATAACAAGAAAAATATTCCGGCGAAAATCGAGACCGTTGAATATGATCCGTTCCGCTCAGCCTTCATAGGTCTCGCTCTCTACAATGATGGTGAACGCCGCTATGTCATTCTGCCGAAAGAAGTAAAAGTCGGTACTTCTTTTATAGTTTCTGATAATGCGCCTCTCACTCCGGGCAACCGCCTTCCGCTAGGCAAAATACCGGTAGGCACTTTTGTCTACAACATTGAACTTTCTCCTGCGGCAGGAGCTATCCTCGTGCGCAGCGCCGGCAATTTTGCTGAAGTAGTCGCGCATGACGCCGGATATGCCCAGATAAAACTTCCGTCAACGGAAATTCGCAAAGTCTCCGACCTTTGCTGGGCATCTATCGGCGCTGTGGGCAATGAGGAATACAATCTAGTCGTCATTGGCAAGGCTGGCCGAAGCCGCTGGATGGGCATCCGCCCGACTGTGCGCGGTACCGCGATGAACCCGGTTGACCATCCGCACGGAGGCGGCGAAGGCAGGCAGGGCCGAGGATTGAAGCGCGCGAAGACCATGTGGGGCAAACCGTCCGGCAAAGGTCAAAAGACCCGCACCCCCAAGAAATACTCCAATGTGTTTATTGTGAGCAGACGAAAAGTAGGTAAAAAGAGAAAAGTATAGTTAGTCGGCAAACCCAGTATGAAATCAGATTTCATACTGGGCAAAAAGCGCAAAGCTTAAGAAAAAAACAAAAAACCGTTCCGCAAGGAACGGTTTTTTGATTTGTCAAGGTTTTTAAACGGCCTAGTGTTTATGAGGGTGTTTGGGAACAGAACATTTGACTTCACAGACGGCTTCCTGTATCTTTCACCTATCCCGCTCCGCCAGCTGGCGGAGCGGTACTACGAAATCACATGTCACGCTCACTAAAAAAGGGACCCTTCGTGGATGCAAAGCTCCTGAAGAAAGTCTCCACTCTAAAACCGTCAACGGCGGGAGTGATTAAGACGTGGGCGCGCAGAAGCCAGATAAGTCCTGACATGATAGGTTTTACATTCGGCGTTCATAACGGCAAACAACATCTCGAAGTGCTCGTTTCCGAAGAGATGGTAGGGCACCGCCTCGGCGAATTCTCTCCGACGAAGAAATTCATCCGCCACGGAGGCAAGATGCAGAAGGAAATGGAGCTGAAAAAACAGGAATCTGAGATAGCGTCCGCGAAAGCGGCTAAAGAGGCTCCCGCCGCTGCCGCTCCGGCCAAAAAATAAATATGGCAAAGGCAACTCTCAAAAGTCATAACCAAACGCCGCGCAAAGTACGCCTCGTTACTGATCTTGTGAAAGGAAAGAAAATTCCGGCCGCACTCGCCGCACTTCAGTTCCTTCCTAAACGCGCAGCTGAGCCTATCGCGAAACTTATCAAGAGCGCGGCGGCAAGCGCAAAATTGCAGGGTGAAAATCCTGATGAATTGACCGTGAAGTCGATAATCGTTGAGAGTGCCGGAATGACCAAGCGCTATATGCCGCGCGCTTTCGGCCGCGCCGCTCCTGTACGCCGACGCAAGAGCCGTGTCATTGTTCGGCTTGAAGCCTCACAAAAGCACGAAGCATCAAGCACGAAATCCGAAAAATAACATGACACACACCGTACATCCGTATGCTCATCGTCTCGGCATCATCCGAGATTGGAAAAGCCGTTGGTTTGACGGCGACAAGAAGAATTACCGCGAGAACATAAAAGTAGATGAGACGATACGCCGTTTTCTTACGAAACGCCTGCGCGGCACCTACACGAGCGGTATTGAGATAGAGCGTTCGGCAAGTACATTGCGTGTCGTTCTGGCGACAGCGCGCCCGGGTCTCGTAATAGGCCGTTCAGGAGAGAATGCCGCTAAATTGCGCAAAGAACTTTCAGACACGATACGCAAAGTAGCACCTAAGGATCACCGCACTCTCAAATTCGATATCGTGGAAATGCGCCAGCCTGAAACAGATGCAGCGGTCGTGGCATACATGGTCGCTGAAGGTCTTGAGAAACGCATGCCTTTCCGCCGTGTGCTGAAGCAGACGATCGAGAAAGTGATTGCGGCGCGCGAGATAGAGGGAGTACGCATCACCATTTCCGGTCGGTTGGGTGGAGCTGAGATGAGCCGCAAGGAAGAAATAAAGAAAGGGCGCATACCGCTCCAAACTTTCCGTGCGAATATAGATTTCGCTCAGGAGGAGGCTCATTTACCATACGGTGTTATAGGTATAAAGGTGTGGATCTTCAGAGGAAATGTGTATCAGGACAAAAAGACTGCCGTACATATGCCTGAGAACGTGTCACGCCTGTCTGCGCAGTCAGGCGGATAATATTTTGAATATGTTGTTTCCTAAAAAAGTAAAACACCGCAAATGGCAAACTCAGCGCAAGAGCGCGAAGCGCCTTTCGCGTCCCGACACACGCGGAACTACGGTCGTGTTCGGTTCAATAGGACTCAAGGCGCTTTCAAGCGCACGCATGACCAGCAACCAAATAGAGTCTGCGCGTAAAGTTCTAACGCGCGCGACAGCGAGAACCGGAAAGCTTTGGATACGGATTTTCCCTGACCGTCCTGTGACCGCAAAGCCGGCCGAGGTGGGCATGGGGAAGGGAAAGGGCGATCCGAAACATTATGTATTTGAAGTGCGCCCGGGCCGTATACTTTTTGAGTATGACGGTGTTCCTGAAGATATTGCGCGCGCGCACTTGAGACAGGCAGGGATGAAACTTCCGGTCAAAACTTCCATCGTAACAAGCCGTTAATTTGCTTTTTCACTATTTCTATGACAAAAAAAGAAACGATGACGAATAAGACAGACCAAGAGCTTTCAAAACTCCTTGCTGATACGCGTGCGCTTCTGCGCACCGAGCGTTTTGCCGCTGCCGGCGCGCGTCCGAAGGATTCCAATTCACCCAGAAAGTTCCGTGTGGCCATCGCTCGCATACTTACCGAACTTCACGCACGAAAACTTAAAGCGGTCACCGCATAAATTTTATGGAAAAAAACAAAACACATTCGACAGGTTCGGCAAACTCACTGCAAGCAAGCTCAGTGCCTTCGGTTCGTCCCCAATCATTCGTCGGCGTCGTCGTGAAAACGGCGATGAAAGATACTGCAACGGTCCGCGTGGACCGTTATGTGAAAAATGCGAAGTACAAGAAGTATTTTGTACGTTCAACCAAATATCTTGTGAATGATCCAGGTAATACGGTTCAGGTTGGCGACACTGTTACTATCGTAGCGACGCGCCCGATCTCAAAGCTGAAGCGTTTCAAGATTGCAGGACAGAACACGGAACGAGGAGACACCTTGAAGCAAGGAGTCACCTCGTCCAAATAATTTATGTTGCAGACACAAACCATCGTTACAGTTGCAGATAATTCCGGCGGAAAGGTCGCACGTATCTTCAAAGTGCTCGGCGGTTCGCATCGCCGTTATGCGCGCATCGGCGATATTGTTGTTGTTTCCATACAGACAGCGGAACCGCGAAAAGCAGTGAAGAAAAAAGATATATATCGCGCGGTCGTAGTGCGCCAGACAAATCAATTCGCCCGCAAGGACGGGTCGCATATTCGTTTTGACGAGAATGCTGTCGTTCTAATAGAGAAGCAGGGGAAGGAAATGGGCCCGAAAGGAACGCGTATCTTCGGCCCTGTTCCACGCGAGCTGTCCGAACGAGGGTGGCATTCCATTGTGTCTTTAGCGCCGGAAGTCGTGTAATTTTTTGGATATGAAAATAAAAAAAGGAGATACAGTAAAAGTAATTTCTGGAAAGGACAAAGGGAAGTCCGGTGTCGTTATGCGCTCATTGCCGAAAGAGAATTCCGTCATTGTTGATGGCGTTGCTATCTTTAAGCGTCATATGAAGGGCAAATCCGGCAAAGTCGGCCGTATCATTGAGCGTTCTCGACCCATCAACGTTTCAAATGTTAAGCATGTTGAGTCGGGAGAGGTCAAAAAGAAGGAATCAGTCTTCAGCGTAAAATAAATATGCTCCGTATGATTACTAAATATTTCTATCGTGAGACAAAAATCGTGCAAATTATCAGCAACCGCGATTGCGGCAAATAATCATACGGGGTATGTCCATCACTAAACAAAAACAACAGACTGCATATCTCGCTCTTGCGGAAACGTTCGGCTACACAAGCCCGATGCAGGGCCCGCGCATAACGAAGGTAATCGTCTCCTCCGGAGTGGGGAAGAAGCGCGACAAAAAACAGCTTGAACTGATTGAAGACCGTCTTGCGAAGATTACGGGACAGAAGCCGTCTGCGCGCGCCGCAAAAACGTCAATCGCCGCCTTCAAAGTGCGCGAAGGCGACACGGTCGGCCTTCAGATAACGTTGCGCGGCGCGCGGATGTTTGATTTCGTGGACAAACTCATTCATATCGCACTACCTCGTACGCGCGACTTCCGCGGTCTTTCTCCGAAAGCAATCGATGATATGGGCAATTTCACCATAGGCATCAGAGAACACACCATTTTCCCTGAGACTTCGGATGAAGATCTCAAAGATGTCTTCGGTTTCGCAATAACCATCGTTACGACCGCAAAAAGCAAGTCTGAAGCTGAGGCATTCTTCCGCCATCTCGGCATGCCGCTTATCACCGAAGCGGGCAAGAAATAAGCCAGATTTTAGCATCTTGACAAAAGACAAGTGTCGTGTATACTGTATCCAGATAAGATCTCTGACAGGTTCAACTGTGATAATCTTTCCTTATGGAAGGAATACCAACAAAAAATAACGCAGAAATAGAAAAGGAGGATATTGTGAATACAGATACGAATGTAAGTAAAGAAGGGAACGAAAAGTTCATAATCGACTGCGATGCAGATCCGTTTGTCCCAGAAGGATGGACCGTTGAGGAGCATCAGAAGGGTGGGCAATTTGAATTCGATGCCACCCGAATTAATTTGTGCCTCTTCGGCAAGCAGAAGAGTGGCCTTTGCAAGGGCAACGAGATTCGCAAAGGACTTGCAGACAGGCCAGTCCTAAACGCAAACGTTCTCGACTATCTGCTCGCCAATCCTCAACTCATTCCATGGCAGTGGAGTAATATATGGGAGTTGAAAAGGGACGACGTGTACTTCTGGGGTACGATCTACCACGGCCCGAAAGGTAGTCTGTTCGTCCGTTGTCTGCAGTCGCTCGGCCGCCACGGCTGGTGTTGGAGTTGTCGCTCTCTCGACGACGACTGGGGCGAAAACCACACTGCGGCTCTGCGAGCAAGTTGAACCTGAAAATAAGTTTTGTGAACCCCGTACTTTGGAGGAGGTGCGGGGTTCTTTGTATCTAGGCGGGCGCGTTGACGATATAGATGCTGTTTGATACAGTACGAACACGCTCCTCGGAGCTTTATTTTTTATGGCCAAGAAATCCCAGCTCGCACGACTCGCCAAGAAGGTGAAACTCGTCAAAAAGTACGCCGTCAAGCGTGCAGCTTTGAAGTTGGCCGGCGACTCTGAGGGCCTCCAAAAACTCCCGAGAAACTCCTCACCGGTACGGCTCAAGAATCGTTGCGCCATAACAGGCCGTTCGCGCGGTTATATGCGCACCTTCGGCCTTTCGCGCATCCAGTTCCGCGAATTGGCTCTTGAGGGTAAGATCCCGGGCGTTAAGAAAGCATCATGGTAGATTCGTTACATTCACTATCATGATAACTGACCGAGTTGGAGATTTCATTATTCGTCTGCAGAATGCCGCACTCATCGGCAAGGCCGAAGTGTCCGCGTCCTATTCCGCGCATTTGGAGGCAATCGCAAACAAACTCAAAGAGCTCGGTTTTCTTGTAGCAGTCAAAATAAATACAGATGATGACGATACGGTACGCAAGACGCTTACGGTAACGCTCGCGTACGATGCACATGGGAAAGCGCGCTTGCGCGGAGTTAAGCGCATAAGCAAACCAGGACGCCGTCTGTATGCTCCGCACACAGCGACGCATAAAGTGAAGGGCGGTACCGGCGCACGCATATTGTCATCTAATTCCGGCATCATCTCGGATGCGGAAGCGCGAAAGAATCGCACCGGCGGCGAGGAACTGTTCGAAATTTGGTAGTTCAACATAAATATTTCACTATGAGCCGCCTTGCAAAAAAACCGATAGCAGTTGGAAAAACCGAAGTCTCGGTCGCCGGCGGCATGCTGTCCGTAAAAGGAACGAAGGGCACTCTCACAAAGCGTGTACACCCGTCCGTCTCAATAACCGTGTCGGGAGAAGGAGTTATGATCACGCCGAAAGACAGTTCCAAACTCGCGAAAGCGCTCACGGGCACATTCGCTTCTCATGTGAAAAATATGGTGCAGGGCGTAGAAAAGCCTTATATGGTAAAGCTTATTCTTGAAGGCGTCGGCTATAAAGTTGAAGTAAAAGGTAAAGACGTCGTTCT
>Ga0247841_10004503_pt1 | contig 23835 bp, 25 predicted proteins | sample LaCruzMarch2015__2_FD_192410 | JGI IMG/M metagenome (GOLD analysis project Ga0247841, IMG submission 192410) | Freshwater microbial communities from meromictic Lake La Cruz, Castile-La Mancha, Spain - LaCruzMarch2015_18m | ecosystem: Environmental > Aquatic > Freshwater > Lake | place: Spain... | reverse complement strand
CCTACCGCAGCGACATTTTTATCGTTAAAATATACCGCCGCATTCTTCAGCCAATTTTCAGCCGGATAGGCATCGTCATCAATAAAAGCGAGTATCTCTCCCTTTGCCTGTTGCATAGCTATATCTCTCTTCTGGGAAGGCCCCACCGCTCCAGTAGGAATTATTTTTACTTTTTCACCGCTCTTGCAAATCGATGTCAATAGCTCATGCTTTATAGGGCTATCCGGCAAAATGATTATTTCAAAATCAGAATAATCAAGCCCACAGCACCTATGGACGCATTCTTCTAAATTCTTTTGCCATGTTTTTACGGCGATAATAATCGATGCGGTCATAGTATTTTGATATCCTCATCCGGTAAAATATAGCCAGGGTATCCCAAAAGGTAGCAAACATCACCTTAAAGCCGATACGTCCATAGCGCCTTTGCGAACGCAATACTACCGGCGCCTCCATAATTTTGTAACCCAAGTGATTTGCATTAACAAGGATTTCTAAATCAAAGGCAAATTTCTTGACCAATATCCGGTGAAAGACCTTACGTAAAACTTCGGCCTTAAATAATTTAATCCCGGTCTGGGTATCGTGACAGGGAAGGCCGAACAGCACCTTCACTACTAAATAATAAATAAAACTAATAATCCTGCGTTCCAGGGGATAATCTACAACAGAATTCGGATGGAGTTTTGAACCAATCACTATATCGGCATTGTCCAGGCGCATAATATCAAACAAGGTTTGCACTTGTAGCGGATGCAAATCTAAATCTGCATCAAGAAATACCACATAATCACCGCTTAAATAATGCAACGCCTTTTTCATTGCCCTGCCCTTACCAAAATTGAAAGGGTTTTTTTTCACAATAAGCTGCTGAGGGTATTTACGGGAAAGTTCCAATAGCACCTCAAAGGTATTATCGCTGGACCCGTCATCTATAACTATTAACTCCCAGGGACATCCGAATTCATTAAATGTTTTCATAGTCTCTTCAATAGTGGCTTGGATATGCCCTGCCTCGTTATATGCCGGTATAATTATGGAGATTTTCTCTTTTATATTCTTCATTTTTTCAGGGCCTGCGCCAAAAGAATCATGAAAAGAACCAGCGCGTTAACGCACATAATCATCTGTATTTGTATCATGGTATTGTGGAAGCAAATGATTGCTAACACCTGAAGCAATGTAAAAACAACCAGGTATTTAATAAAACGCAGATCTTTTATCGAAATAAAATACGTGATAAGTATTAATAAGAGCGCAAAAAAAGTCATAGATACGCTAAAGTAACGCCCCAAGAGCACCGAGCCGTGAAATGTCTTTCCGGTAAGCACCCTTAAGACAAATTCCGGAAAAATATTGTAGATAAGAATTGCTGCGATACATAAAACTGCCGCATACAAAAGCCCTCTTTTTAATGTACCCCTGGTATCCTGGTTCTGCGCGTTCAAGCCGCTGGTTTTTGGAAGTATAACCACGCTTATCGCCACGGGCAAAAATAGTAAGATTTTGCCCACCATCTGAGCCAGTGAATAGATACCCGACTGCTCAGGAGAAAAAGATATCCTTACCTGGTATAAGTCATAACCAACCAAAAGCATATAGCAAAATGTACTTAAGGCTACCGGAAAAGCATAACAATAGAATTCCTTAAAATTTATCGCTTGCGGCTCAGTCCTTAAAACTATAAGGTCCTTTAGGATAAACCCACAGACCGCTAAGCAAAATACGTTAGCCAGTAGTAATGCCCCTAAAGCGCCTGAGATTCCAAATCCAAGCCAGATAAATATCGCGGCCAAAACTAATTTCAATCCTCCGGTACTTACCGAAACAAAATTATACCATTTAAATAACTCCAAGCCCTGCAATACCCCCACACAGACAGGGATTATCCAGGCAAGGGCAACCAGTATTGCCAGGATATATCCGGAAGAAAACGAAGGAATCTTAAGCCTATCAATAATCAAAAACGAAGTGGAATAGAAAATTATGAGGGTAACTATAGCAAATAAAAAGTTTTTCTTCAGTAAGCTTGCAAACAAAAAATTTATCTTTAGTTTCTCTTCACGGGATTTGAACTCCGCCACATACTTGGCGACTACAGTCTGGAAGGTAGCTAACGGGGTTGCAACCAGGGTTAATAAAAAAATCAGGGAATTAAATCCGGCAAAATCAGCCGGGCTTAAACGGTGGGCGATTAAAAGCTGGTAAAGAAGATTAAAAACATTTACAGCGGTTGAACCCAAAAAAACCAGGATTATATTCCTGCTAAAGGCATCGATATTCATCAGATAGCTCGTCTTTCTCGGCTTACTTCACTAACTTTAAAAAACGCCTCTTGCCAACTTTTAATATGCCTTCACTGATTATAACCGTATCTTCTTTGTCAATTTTTGTATTATCAAGCGTAACCGCGCCCTGCTGTATGAGGCGCCTCGCCTCATTCCTGCTGGGGGCTAAACCGCTTTTTAAAATAATATCAATAATGTTAACCCCCGGAGACAGCTTATACTCCGTGATATCCTGGGGTATTTCTTTATTAGCAAACACACGTTCAAATTCTAAACGGGCCTTCTCCGCGGCGGCCCTGGAATGATACTGGCTGATAATTTCCCCGGCCAGCATCATCTTCGCTTCCTTGGGATGCATGCTTTTTAGAGCCGAAAGGTCAAGGTCAGTCAATAATTCGCAGTATTTAAGCATAAGCTCATCGGATATCGACATGATCTTGCCGAACATCTCATCCGGCGCCTCATCAATGCCGATGTAATTACCCAGGGACTTGCTCATTTTTTGCACCCCGTCAGTCCCTTCTAAAAGAGGCATAGTAATCACCACCTGTTGCGGCTGGGCAAAATCCTGCTGTATATCCCTTCCCACTAAAAGATTAAAAATCTGGTCTGTCCCGCCCATCTCAATATCTGCCTCCAAAACCACAGAATCATACCCCTGCAAAAGCGGATACATAAATTCTAAAAGCGAAATATCCTCATTCCTGGATAATCTTTTTTTAAAATCTGCCCTGGCTAACATTTGAGACACCGTAGCATGGGTAGTCAATTTCAGCATCTCAAGGACCGACATCTTCTCAAACCATTCGCTGTTAAAAACCACCTGCATTTTATCCACATCCAGCACCTTGGAAATTTGTTTCTTATAGGTGGCGGCGTTTTCTAGTACTTCTTCTCTTGAGAGCTGCTTTCTTAATTCCGATTTGCCGCTAGGGTCACCGATACGGGCTGTAAAATCCCCTATCAAAAAAACAACTTTATGCCCCAATTCCTGGAACTGGCGTAATTTTCGCAAAAGAACGGTATGCCCAAGATGTAAATCCGGCGCAGTAGGATCAAAACCCGCTTTTATGACCAGCGGCTTTTTGTCCTTAATGCTTTTCTCCAACTTTACCTTCAATTCGCCTTCTGAGATTATTTCAACTACGCCGCGCTTGATGACCTGCAACTGCTTATCAATATCAGCTTTTTGCATATTGCACCTCAGATTTTTGAGGTCAGGCCGATCTTAGCCTGTTCCACGTCCACCTTGATGACTTTAACCTGTATTTTATCTCCCGGGTTTAATTTCGAAACCGTTTCTTTGTCTATCTCGCTGGCGTAAACTAAACCCTCTAATTCTTCGTCGATCTTTACAAATACCCCGAAATCAGTCAAGCTGACCACTTCTGATTCCAAAACAGTATCCAAGGGGTATTTAACCGCGATATCCTGCCAGGGATTAGCCAATAATTGTTTCAAACCTAAGGCAATCCGCCGGTTCTGGCTATCCATGGAAAGCACTACCACGTCTACTTTCTGCCCTTTTTTCAGAACATCCTGTGGATGAGCTATCCTCTTTGTCCAGGACATATCCGAAACGTGGATCATCCCCTCCAGGCTGCTATCAAGTTCTACAAACGCACCGTATTCAGTAAAACCCCTGACCTTCCCGGAAATCTTAGCGCCCACCGGATACTTAGCTTCGGCATCTAACCAGGGATTTTGTTCCAATTGTTTTAAACTTAAAGATATTCTGCGGGACTCTTTATCCACATTTAAAACCTGAGTCTCCACCATATCCCCTATCGCGAACATCTCTTTCAGATTGCTGATTCTTTTTGTCCAGGATACCTCGGAAACATGGATCAGGCCTTCGATACCTTTCTCCAGCTCCACGAACACCCCGTAAGGAAGGATATTCACGATTTTTCCTTTTACCTTTAAACCCGCGCTGTACTTTGTATCAATATCCTGCCAGGGATCAGGTAACCTTTGCTTTAACCCCAGAGATACCTTGCGCGCTTCCTTATCAAGATTCAAAACTATCACTTCAATCTTATCACCCAATGCCACTATTTCCGAAGGATGGCTGATTTTCGACCAGGACATATCGGTAATATGTAACAAACCGTCTATGCCCCCTAAATCCACGAACGCGCCGAAATCAGTAATAGCCTTGACCGTGCCCGGGTAAATCCCGCCTGGTTTAAGCTCCTGCAGGATCTTTCCCTTGGTTTCTTCTTTTTCTTTTTGTATGGCTTCCCTGCGGGACAATATGATGCTGCGCCTTAAATTATTTATCTTTAGTATTTTAAACTTGAAAGGCTTCATCATAATATCCTTATCCGGGACTCCCTTAAACATTGAAAGAGAAGCAGGCAAAAATCCTTCAATCCCCATTACATCAACAAGAAAACCTCCCTTTACCTTCTTGGTTATCCTACCTTCGGTGAGGTCTCCTTCTTTGGAGTTGCGCACGATAGTATCCCAGCCTTTTATGCGAACTACTTTATCCCGCGAAAGAATAATCATCCCTTTATCGTCTTCTACTGATTCGACAAAGAAGTCTAATTCTTTGCCAACCTCTAAGTCAGGGCGGGCAAATTCCGAAATACCGACAATTCCTTCGGATTTGAATCCCACATCAACCAAGACCTCTTTTTGTGTCATGGAAACGATTTTTCCTTTTATTACCTCTCCTTCACGCACTATTTTGATACTTTGGTTGTACAACTCTTTTAAATCAAAATTTTCTTCTGACATTTGAGCTCCTCTTGTTTTTTATTCAGCGAAATCCCGCCGAGTGTGTTAGATTATCGAGGCGGGATGAACGCCTCCTGTTATTTAGTTAAAATTTTTCGGGACCGGACTAAAACAAAACACCCCCTTTACAAAATAATTTTGGCGATTTTCTTAAAAATTCACAACAACTAAAAGTATTTATAAATTGTCTTCGAGTGATATTAAAGTACCTGCGCAGAAAAGAAAGATAGGCTCGTTTGGCAAGGTAAGGATTTTCTACAAAACCAGGTTCTATCATGAAAGCTGTCTGATATTAGCCATTATCATTTGAGCAATGTCTTGATAAGGCATCCCCCTTTCTATGTTGATTTCCTTGCCAAAATAGACACGAATCTTTGCGGGACGGATGAATTTAGCGCCCTTAGGCAGCGCTTTTTCCGTACCTTTTATAAAAGCCGGTATCACCGGCACATTTAGCTTTGCTGCCAGAAAGCCTACTCCTGCCAACGGTTTAACAGGTAATGACTTTGCATCCTGACGTCCACCTTCAGGAAATAACGCTACCCCCTTACCGCTTTTAATATGTTTCATCGCAGATTTTAAAGCTGATATATCAGCTGATCCTCTTTTTATCGGCAAAACCTCTACCGCACGTAACCATTCGGACAGCACAGGATTACTGAACAATTCTTCTTTGGCCATAAAAGTTAACCGCCGCGGACAGGCTATGCCCAAAGCCGGAGGGTCAAGATGGCTTACATGATTACAGGCTAAAATAAAACCGCCTTTTTTTGGTATATTTTCCCGCCCTTTTCCTTCTATTCTAAATAAAGCCTTAAAAGCCGCCAGAAGAATAAACCTGGAAAATTTATACCCCATCTTTACTAATCAGGCTTCCGCCCAGGGCAAGTAATTTCTTGGCTTGAGCCAAAGACTTTGCCTCGGCGTATAATCTCATAATCGGCTCAGTGCCGGAACCTCTAAACATAAGCCAACTCTGGTCTTCGCAGATAAGTTTTACTCCATCGTAATCTTTTACCTGGACTACTTTCTTGCCGAGTAACTCACCAGGCAGGTCTTCCTTCTTGGGCTCTATACGCCTGCTAAGATGCAGGTCTTTACGCACATAATAATATTTTCCGAACTGCTTCTCGGTTTCATTCAGTATCTTTAGAATATTCTTATTACGGTAGACCATCATCTCCAAAAGCAATAACCCGGCTACTGTGCCGTCGCGTTCAGGAATATATTTCTTAACTCCCATTCCCCCCGCCTCTTCTCCTCCGGCCACCACATCTTCAGTCTCCATAAGGTTGGAAATATACTTGAAACCCACAGGCGTCTCATAAAGCTTTACTCCCAGATACTCAGCGATGTTATCGATCATGGTTGTGCCGCAGATAGTTTTTACGATGCCTCCAGACCAATGCCTGTCCTGATTAAGATGCAAAGCCAGGAGCCCTAATATTTTTTGCGGATGGATAAATTCACCACCAGGCGCGACTGCGGCAATCCTGTCCGCGTCTCCGTCAAGGGCAATCCCTAAATCAAACTTCTCCTTCTTGACCCTGTCTTTTAATTCCTGCAGATTATCCTCTACCGGCTCAGGCCTTTTTCCGTCAAAAGAAGGATTGATGGTATTACGCATAAACTCCAGCCTGATGTTGCTTCCTTTTAGTATACGGGCAAAAAAACTATCGCCCGAACCATACATGGCATCGACAAGGACTTTAAATTTTTTACTTTTAATTTTTTTAAAGTCGATGTATGAACGGATAAAGCTTACGTAATCCAGGGTCAAATCTTCTTTCTTAATCTTATCCGGCATGCCGCCATCTTCTTTTACGGGATTTTGTTCCAGGTATTCCTCTACCTTCTTAGTCACTTCAGGGCCGGCAGCGCCGCCGGAAGGCATTTTAATCTTAAAACCATTGTATTCAGCCGGATTGTGCGACGCGGTGATCATAATCCCCAGGTCAAGGCTTCTTAATTTTACGGCATAACTTAAAGCCGGGGTAGGAATAGGACGGTCTGACAATACCACCTCAATGCCGTTATTGTTCAACACCTTAGCCGTAATACCGGCAAAGATGCCTGACATAAAACGGGTATCATATCCTATTGCCACCCTCTTGCCGCTGCCTAAATAATCTGCTACTGCCTGCGAAAGAATCTTTAAATTCTTGAAAGTGTAGTTATCCGCGATAATACCCCTCCACCCGTCAGTGCCGAATTTAATCTCATCCTTAGCGTGCATTTCTTATCCTTTCTATTGCCAGTTTCGTATTTTTAGCGCCAAAAATATATGAACCGGAGGCTAAAATATTCGCCCCTGAATTTATTAATTTAGCCGCGACCTTATCGCTTACCCCGCCATCCACCGAAATATCTCCATCGAATATCGAACGTAATTTTTTTATCTTAGGAAGCACTGACGGAATAAATGACTGGCCGCTGAATCCCGGATTAACCGACATAACTAAAACTAAATCCACGACACTTAAGACTCCTTTAATCCTGGACAAAGGGGTAGCCGGATTTAAAGACACACCTACTAATACTTTTTCCTTTTTTAACCGCCTGGCCTGCAGCTTAAACGCCGGGACGCTGATTGTTTCAATATGCATGGTGATCATATCGCTTCCCGCAGCGATAAAATCCTTAATAAAATCCTGGGGGTTATCTATCATCAGGTGCACATCCAGCGGCAGCCGGGAAACCTTGCGGATATGCCTCACTACGGGCGGGCCTATGGTTATATTGGGCACGAAATGCCCGTCCATAACATCTATATGGAGCATATCTGCTCCGGCTAATTCCACTTTTTTTATCTCCCTGTCCAGGCAGCTGAAATCCGCGGACAATATTGAAGGAGCGATCTTTATTCTCATTTATAAAGCCTCTTTTCGTTAATATAATCGAAGACTGCTTCCGGTACCAGGTAACGGAATGATTTATTTTCTTTTATCGCTTTGCGAATTTCAAAACCTGAAATATCCACCGCCCTGATCGGGACTGTAGAGATATACGAAGGTATTTTTTCCAGAGGATACCCCGGCCGGGTAGCCGCGATAAAACTGACCATTTTGATGATCTCTTTTAAATCCTTCCAGTCGTCAAGATATTTAAGCAGGTCTGAACCGATAATAAAATAAAGTTCATCCTTAAGATACATCCTTTTTAGCTCTCTCAATGTATCAATCGTATAGGAACGCCCTTCTCTTTTAATCTCTATATCTGAAACAGAAAAATGCTTATTGTCCTTAATAGCCAGCTTGACCATCTTATACCTGTCCTGGGCAGAAACAACATCAGCGATATCCTTATGCGGAGCAAGATTAGTGGGCACGAAGACAATCTTGTCAAACCCCAGCTTTTCCCGGGCTTCTTCAGCTAAAATAAGATGCCCGATATGTATGGGATTAAAAGTCCCGCCCAAAATACCAATTTTCATTTTCTTACCTGCCCGTTTCCAAAAACCATATATTTATAAGAAGTCAGTTCTTCCAGCCCCATCGGGCCGCGGGCGTGCAGTTTATCCGTAGAGATCCCTATTTCAGCACCCATGCCGAACTGATAACCGTCGGTAAAACGCGTAGAAGCATTGACATAAACACAGGCTGAATCAACTTCTTTTAAGAACTTCAAAGCGCTTTCATAATTCTCAGTGACAATAGTATCGGAATGGCGGGAACCGTAATTATTTACATGGGTGATTGCCGCGCCCAGGTCCTCCACCACTTTTACTGATAGAATCAAATCCAGGTATTCAGTACGATAATCTTTTTCACTGGCAATTTTAATATCTTTCGCATAGCGCCGGGTCAAAGCGCACCCGCGGATCTCGACTCCCGCCTCTTTAAACTTCTTTATCATAGGAGGAAGAAACTTTGCAGCGATATTTTTATGCACCAGCATGCTCTCCATGGCATTACAGACTCCCGGGCGCTGGACTTTGGCATTAAAACATACTTGCCCTGCCATCTTCAAATCCGCGAATTTATCCACGTAAACGTGGCAGATACCTTTGTAATGCTTAATCACGGGTATGCGAGAGAGAGAAACCACCTTTTTAATCAAACCTTCTCCTCCCCGGGGTATCACTAAATCAATATAATCATTCAGCTTCAACAAAGCCGCTACCGCCTTCCGGTCTGTGGTAGTAACCATATTTATTGCCGCCTCAGGCATAGAGTACTTTTTTAATACTTCTCTTAGTATTTGATATATGGCAAGGTTGGTATTGAACGCCTCGCTGCCCCCGCGCAAAATAACACTGTTGCCGGATTTAAAACATAGACCGATACAATCAGAAGTAACATTGGGGCGCGATTCATATATAATCGCTATGACACCGATTGGAGTGCGGACTTTGTTTATCCAAAGGCCGTTTGGCCTTCCCCAGGCCCTGATAACCTCTCCTACCGGGTCAGCTAAACCGGTCAGCGCCGATAAAGAATCGGCCATCTCTTTGATTCTTTTTTCGTTAAGGGCAAGGCGATCGACCAAAGGTTTAGCCAAATGCTTCTTAACGGCATTCCGGATATCTTTCTTATTCGCCTTTAGAATCAACTCTTTTTTGTGCAACAAGGCACCGGCCATTCCCTCAATTACACGGTTTTTTTTCTGGCCGGATACGCAAGCAAGAACTCTGGATGATTCTTGGGCTGCCCTGGCTATATTTGTAAGTTGTTGTTTAAGATTCATTGCTACCCCATTCAACTAGACATAAACTACTATGTTATCACAATGGATTATTTCTTTTTCAAAACGCACGCCTTTAATTTTATCCAATTGGCCGGAGGAAACACAAGCCTTACCTCTGGCGAATTCGTCACCTTTTCTGTCAACGATACTCACTACATCCTGGCTATCAAAATTACCTTCTACCCCTACTACGCCCACAGAAAGCAGGCTCTTCTTGTTTATCAGGGCTTTCTTCGCCCCATCATCTACAATAATCTTTCCTTTGGGTTTTGCGCTAAAGGCAATCCAACGTTTACTTGCCGCCAGGTACCCTTTTTTGGGTAAAAATATAGTCCAATTCCCCATTAAATCAGATTCCCTGATAATACGGGAAATTACACCGGGATCATTTCCGTTTGCAATCACACAAGGAATCCCCGAATCAACCGCTATCTTTGCCGCATCAATTTTAGTAATCATCCCGCCCACGCAGGTTTTTCTAGAAGTTGGGCATGCTAAATCCTTTATTTGGCTGGTGATTTCAGGCACCACCCTGACTAACTTTTTGTCCTTATCCAATAGGCCGTCCACATCCGAAAGAATAATCAGCAAATCCGCAGAAACCAAGCAAGCTACTAAAGCCGAAAGGCGATCATTGTCTCCGAATTTAATCTCATCGGTGGATACCGTATCATTTTCATTAATAATGGGCATGCTCCCCAATTTTAATAAGGATAATAATGTGTTTTTAGTATTCATGTAGCGCCGTTTATCAGTAAAATCGTCCCAAGTCAGAAGAATCTGAGCAAGATGAACTTTTGTTTTGAGAAATTTTCGGTAACAGTTCATTAATACATTCTGGCCTACGGCTGCGGCTGACTGTAAAAGATATAGTTCTTTTGGCCGCTTCTTTAGCCTGAACTTATTTAACCCAAATGCAATAGCCCCGGAGGAAACTATCACTATCTCTTTATTCTCAGCGCGTAGAGCTTGCAGCGAAATTCCGAGAGTATTTAAAAAACTAGAAAAACACGCCTCTCCTTCATCCGAAAATAGCAGGCTGCTCCCGATTTTAATTACTATCCTTTTATAATTTTTTTGTGATTGCTTCAATTAACTCCTCCAGCCCTTCTTTTTTTAAAGCCGATACCGGATAAACCTTTTTCTTTACTGACTCTTTAAATTTTTTCAGGTTCTTATCCGCCCCATCCAAATCCATTTTATTGGCAACAATAATCTGGGTCTTTTTATAGACCTCTTTGCTGTATTTTTTTAACTCTTCATTTATAGCCGCGTAGTCTTCAAGGGGCTTTCTCCCTTCGAAACCCGCCATATCGATCAGGTGCACTAAAATTTTTGTGCGTTCGACATGCCTTAAGAATCTATCTCCTAACCCCTTCCCCAGGGAAGATCCCTCAATAAGTCCGGGTATGTCAGCCATAACAAAGGTTTTATCCGGCGCTCTTATCACGCCCAAAACCGGAGACTTAGTAGTAAATGGATAAGCGGCGACCTTGGGGTGCGCGTTTGAAATATTCGAGATGAGCGTGGATTTTCCGGCATTAGGGAACCCTATGATACCGACATCGGCGATAAGCTTTAAATCTAAAAGCAGCTCTTTTTCTTCTCCGGGATCACCAACAGTAGCTTCTCTATGATAATGGTTGCCTAAACCACCCTTGCCGCCCCGGGCTACAATAAATTCATCCTGGTCTTTATCTAAATCCCTGAGTAGGCAGTCTGTTTTTGTATCCTTTACCACAGTCCCCATCGGAACCCGGATAACTATAAAAGGCGCTTCCTTACCTTTTTTATTGTTTCCTGAGCCGTGGCCTCCGTGCGCGCCGTAAAAATGCCGATTATACTGGAAATCTAATAAAGTATGCAGGTTCCTATCCGCCCTGATGATAATATCAGCTCCACGGCCGCCATCCCCGCCGTCGGGAATCCCATTACGCTGGTATTTATCGCGGTAGAAACTTTGGCACCCTTTTCCGCCATTGCCGCCCTTAACGTATATTTTTGCGCTGTCAATGAACATTAAGCCAGGACAATCTCTTTTATTTTTAACCTGGTGAGCTGCTGGCGATGGCCCTTTGTCCAATGCGAAGACTTGCGCCTGCGGTACTTAAAAGACACTGATTTTTTACTCTTTACCTGCTTTACTACGGATGCCTCAACGCGGGCTTTCTTCAAATATGGCTGGCCTATCTCAACATCTTTATCTTTAGAAACCAGCAATACCTTGTCCAGGACAATATCCTTGCCTTCCTCGTCTTCCAGCTTCTCTACCTCAATAATATCACCCTTTTTGACACTGTACTGTTTTGCTTTAACTTCAATTATTGCATACATTTTTATCGCTCCTTTTATAAAATTTTAATCCGATTATAGAGTTACTATTATAGTATATTAACTACGCGGGGTCAAGGAGAAATTAAGCTGGCAAAGGCCTTAGGATACTCGCACGTCCTCTATATGCAAGGCAGGATTGGAGATAAAATTAATCTTTGTCTTGTATTTTCCCTCAAGATACCTCAAGTTAGCTTTATCCTTCAAGATTTCATCGATTACAGCCGGATTTAAGGTGAGATTTACCTGTTTTAGCGACTTCCCTTTCATGAATTTTCTTAATTCTTTAAGCGCGTAAATCCCTATGGTAATAGGCGACCTTACCTTCCCTTTGCCCTGGCAGTAAGGACAAGGCTGATAAGATAACGTATGCACAGTATTATGGATACGTTCCCTGGTCATCTCTACTACCCCGAATTTAGAAATCCCTAAAATATCGTATTTTGCCTTATCATTGCTTAACGACTTCTTTAATACATTTAAAACCTCCCTGCGATGAGATTCCTTTTCCATATCAATGAAGTCTATGACGATTATTCCGCCTAAATCGCGTAATATCAATTGGTTTGCCGCCTCAGCCGCTGCCTCACAATTAACCTTAAACGCGGTTTCTTCCTGGTTTAACCTTCTCTTGAACCCACCGCTGTTCACATCAATGACCACAAGCCCCTCTGTAGGTTCAATTATAATATACGCCTTTGATTTTAAATAAATCTTGGTTTCAAAAACCTTGTGGATCTGCCTCTCAATATCCTTTTCTTCGAATAAATCGTCTCCGTGGTATAACTCTACCTTACGGGCCAGATAACTCAAGAATGTCCTCATAAAACGCAATAGCCGGTAATACTCGGGCTTAGAGTCTACGATCAACTTAGTTACATCTTCGGTAAATGAATCGCGTATCGCCCTTAAAGTCAAATCATATTCTTCATATATGAGGCTGGGAGCTTTTTTTGCTTCAACTATCTTATCCACTCTTTTCCAGAGTTTAAGCAGAAAATTAGCGTCCCTGGATAATTCCAGCTTTGTTTTACCCTCAGCAGCAGTTCGTACGATAAAACCGACATCCTTAGGCAATCCCAGTTCTAAAAGGACTGACTTAAGGCGCCTTCTTTCTCCTTCTTCCTCTATCCTTCTTGAGACACCTATTTGGGCATCCTGGGGCATAAGCACAAGATATCTGCCGGCAATGCCTATTTCGCAAGAGAGACGCGGGCCTTTTGTGCCGAAAGATTCTTTTACCACCTGGACCAAAACCTCCTGACCCTTCTTGACCTCTTTAGGCCTGGATTCCTTTTTTTCCAAAGGCTCGAATACGGATTCAATCTCTGAAAGGTAAAGAAAGCCCTTTTTGGGCAAGCCAATATCTACGAATGCCGCGCCGATAGACGGTAAAACCGCCTCGATCCTGCCTTTGTAAATATTACCGACGATGGTCTTATCCTGCGAACGTTCGATGTAAAATTCCTTCAACTGCCCGTCAGACACGACAGCTACGCGCTTCTCCGCAGATTCAACATTAATTAAAATTTCTTTGGACATTTTTTATCTCGATCCCTTCTGGTAATTGCTTTTGCAATCTACTTTTAAAATCTTCCGGGCCTACCTCTTCTCTTAAGACAATCGAAGCTTCTTCATTTTCACTCTCCACTCCTAATTTTAAAGCTCTTTTAATACTTAATTTAGGATGGGGGCTAAAGCCTTCGGTCATTTTTATCGGCAAGTCCGCCCTGCGGAATGCCCGGGTAAATAGGCGCATTAAATCTAAATGCGATATATACCTCATCTGGCCCTCTTTTGCAAAAACGAAATTTACCTTGTATGCTATAAACCTATTTTTTTCAAAGTTCATTTATTTCTTCTTTTTTATATTCTTTGCCCCTTTGAGCGTAGTATTATCGGAATAGACACTCATCCCTTTTTGCAGCCTGGCAATCTCTTCAGGGGTGAGCTCGCCATCTTTGATTATCCTGGCGGTAATAAAAATAAGCAAGTCAACTTTTTCCGTATCATACACATCTCTTCTGAATAATGCCCCCAGGCCTGGAAGCTTACTTAAGAACGGGATCCCTATGGTTTCCTTGCCAAGGGCATCCTTTAACAAACCTCCGATAACGATGGTATCGCCATTTCTTATCAAAACCTGGGTCTGAGTCTCTCTCACGCTGATAATAGGATAGCTCGTAGTAGTAGTGACACCGCTGGCAACAGAAGTGGCGTCAACGGAGCTGGTCGATGAAGTAATGCTGGGATGTATAATCATATTGATATATTCCTCTTCATTAACCTGAGGCACTACGTTAAGCCTGATACCTATCTCCTGATAATAATCCAGGGTCTGGGTTACGGTAGCCCCTGTCCCCGTAGAAGCCGTACCCGCGGTTACAGTTGAACTAAGGATAGGCGTATGATAACCTACCAAAATAGAAGCTTCCTGGTTATCCAGAGTCAATATTCTCGGCGATGACAGATTATTAGTATTGGCATCTTCTTCAAGAGCGTGGATGACAAGATCAAACTTTGTCCCGGTTATTTTCTGGAATATGATCTCCGCTCCCAGATTGTACGGCTCTACCCCGGGGACAGCAGTGCTGCCTTCAAGCGCTGAAAAAATAGAAGGCTTAAATTTAGACCCTAATGAATGGGCGCCCAGTTTTGCCGAACTCAAACCAAGCGCATCCTTGGCTATAGAGCCGGTAGTAACTGTACTTGCCTGCGCGTTACCGATAGTCCCTAAACCCCAATCAAAACCAATATCCCTGAGCTTGTTTTCGTTTACTTCCATAAGCCTGGTTTCGATCAACACCTGCTTCGGTTTCTTATCTATCGCCGGAAGAATGTTATTTCGAATCCTATCCAGCGATGTAATCGTATCGGTTATTACCAACACTTTAGATTTGATGGAAGACTCAAACTCCGCTTTCCGGGAAACCAATTCTCCGCTAGCGGTCTTTTCGATTGAAATTGTTTCAGCTTTGGGCGGCTCTGCCTGCTCTCTTGTCAATGCTGAACTAGCCGTAGTGTCCCTCCCAATCTTAAAGGTCCCAAACTGCCATCCTTTCTGGCCTCTGGTGTATAGTATGGAGATCTTACCCCGCGGGCTCAGTAACGGAATTAAAATCTTTTGGGCATCTTGGGCATCCAAAAACTTAAGTGTAAAAACTTCCGTCTGTAAAGGCTCTTCCGCCTGTATCTTGGTCATGTTATCTAATTTAGTCACCAAAATAACATTCCCCTGCCTCTGGTATCCAAAACCGTACGTTTTTAAAACCACATCCAGTGCCCTTTCCCACGGGACATCTACCAGCCTGATAGTGACATTCCCGATTACATCCGGAGTGGTCACAATATTTACACCGGATTTATAAGAGATTATTTTTAAGACATTCTGCATATCCGCCTCTTTAAAATCCAGGGTAACATTGTCAGACACGCTCAAGCTCTCCGGCACAGCAGAAACCTGCTCAGCATTTATATTCTCGACTGGCTGGATATCCTGCGCAGCGCTTTCCGGTTTGGGCGCAAGAGGCTGGCTCTTCGCAGGGGCTTCCTGTTTAGTTTCTTCTTGAGCGGCCAAGGCCGCGCAAGAACACAAAAAAGCAGTTGCTAAAATTATTGATCTTACGGATAAATTTATTTTTTTCAAAATCCCTCCTTTTTTAATTCAACTACGGTGGGCAAACCATCCTTAATGAATATCACTTTATTTTTTTCTATCTTCAGGACCTGGTAACCAACTACTTCATCTCCGACTTTTACTACTTTTGAGTTGACTACGGCATAAGACACGCCGTGTTTATCATACATAATACCCTCTAATAACAATCCCTTAGAAATATCTTCTTCTTTGTCCAGATTTAATAATCTCCCGTCAGTGGTGACCAGAGAAATAAAGGGGTCCCGCTTTCCTTTAGCGTTATAGGCGAACTGATCTTCGGCAAAGGAGATAGTAGCAAAGATAAAAAGAAACATGCTGCAACAAACCACCACCCTAAACACCCACAGTTTTCTATTATTTAACATAAGTTTTCAAAACCAGGTTTACTTTCTCCTGGAAACTATTTCCCGGGTCAGAGATAATCCTTACCTCTTCCACGGCTATTAAATCCTTAGAATTTTCTAACTCATTAATAAACATTCCCAAGCGATGATAAGTACAAGTCAAATCCAGCGTGATTTTCACCGGAATAAAAGCCTGCGGCTCCTTCTCATTCTTAGAGGGCTTTTCCTCTTTGGGCCTTGATTCTCTGGACGGAAACATCTGCGTGATCCTGATGCCATTCTTATTGGCTAAACCCGATATATTCTTAAGCAGCCCGGGGATCTCGTTTTCAAAGATAATCTTTTTTGTCTCCAACGGCACAATTTGTTTGCCGCGGTTTTGCTCCATCAAAATGAAATCCTTATCGAGAATAGCTAAGTCTTTTTTTAGCTTAGTTATTTTTACCGACTTGCTGTTTTTGCCGTTCAACTGCGATTTTAAGACATAAGAATAATCCACGTAGATAATGACCGCAAAAGCCAGCACAATCAGGATTATTTTTTTCTTATCTAATTGAATACCCTGTAAATTTATCATTTCGCCTTTTGCGCCCCGGTTAGAATAAAATCTACTATGTCGTAAGAGACGATCATTCTTCTTTGAATTGAGCTTAATTCCAGACTATTAAAATCCTTGATAAACCCGTAGTCTTTCTTTAAGCTATCTATAAATCCGTTTATCAAATTGAGCTCTTCTTTTTGCGGAGATATCACAGAACCCTTTAAAACCATGTTTTTCTGGTCCAGTACCAAATCCAAAAACCAAACCCCTTTCGGCAGATACAGGCTCAATTTATTCAGCTTTTCGGCACAGTTGACCCGCTGGCTGGTTAACTGCTGGATAGTATTTATGTTGTTTGTCACCGCGTCAAATTCTTTTTTGAATTCCGCCGCTTCCTTTCTGCGCTGCTCCAGGCTTCGCCACTTATTATCAAGCGAGGCTAGCTGCCGGCCTTTGACTGCATCTGTTACCGCAACATAGACATGCACGCATACCAAAAGCGCTAAGAGTGCCGGAATAATATAAAGCAAATATACCGGTTGTTTGCCGGTGGGCTTTACCGTTTCGGCTCTTTTAGCCTTGCTTCTTAATTCCGGGGGAAGTAGATTTATTTCTATCATTTTATTGACGCAGCGCTAAGCCTACAGCCACCGCTAATTGCGGAGACAAAATTTTCAGCTTCTCAGAGGCAAGGTTTTCCGGAACAATTAACTTTTTTAAAGGGTCCCAATATTCCACCTCTATCCCAAGAAGGCCGGCCAGCATATCTTTTAAACCGGGGAAAAGGCTGCCACCTCCGCTTAAAAAAATCTTATCTACCGTTGAAGAACTCTGGCTTTCGTAATAATCGAATGACGTCCTTATCTCGGCGGCAAGGCCGGTAAGGACTGATTCAATAGCCTTTGTAATCTTATCCGCTTTATCGCTTTCCGGCTTGAGCTTTAAATCCTCTGCCGCTTTAAAATCTACTCCCAGCACATCCACAAGCTTCTGGGTAAACTTAACTCCGGCAATCTGTATATCCCTGCTTAAACGGGGCATATCGCCTTCCAGCACATTTAAATTAGTTAATGAGGCCCCCATATTAAGAAGCGCTACGGTCTTACGCTTTTCTGCGTTTTCCTGGGGGTAATTAAAATTAAAAGCATTCACCAGGGCCACTGAATCGATATCAAGCACGTAGACCTTAAGGCCGCAATTATCTATCAATTTTATACGCTGCCTCATCAATTCGGTCTTAACCGCGGCCAGCAATAAAAGCATTTTATTGTCGGGTAGATTATCCTTTAAGATATAGCTATCCAGGTTTAATTCATTGATCGGAAAAGGTATGTATTTTTGGGCCTCGAAACGCAGGGATTTCTTGAGTTCCTCATTGTTCATTTTGGGAAAACTTATATACCTGATGATAGTCGACGGGCCTGAAACAGAAATGTTCACCCTGTAGGCATTCCTGGATTCAGTAATTCTTTTTATGGCCTGCTCAAGGTTAATCTCTGTCTGCTCTGACACAAAATCGCAAAGCTCAATCGTATCTTTAGAAAATTTTAACTTTACAAACTTTATTGTGGAGGTCCCGATATCCAGCCCGAATGAATAACTCTCTTTGGAAAACCTGTCTTTAATTTTTTTAAATATAAAATTCATCATTGGATTATTTCGTCGCCAGGGCCGGCAGGGCCGTCTGCTCTTCCCCTGATAACTCCGCTTTCATCGGCATAAAAATGCTTGCCGCTTAACAACTCCCCGGAAGTAGGATTGGCATTAAGGGTGAAACTATTCACGCTAGTCCGGTTATAAATAAACTCATACCCTTGCTTGCTAGCGCTGCCCAGCTGGGAATCAATATAGGGCACATTGCCGGCACTTAAATCTGATAAACCATCGGGATAAGTCCCACGGTTTCCACGATAAAACTGACAAGCATTAGCTACTGTCTTAGTATTCGCCAAAGCAATCACCTCCATGGCGGTAACGCGTGAACGCAGCAGATTAGGCAAGGCCATGCTGAGTAAAACAACCAACACCGCCACCGCTATCATAATCTCCACTAATGTAAAACCCCGCTTCATCCTACTCTTTCTTGGAACATTCTTCGGATATCAAAGACCCTCCGGTGATAACAGTATAGATCATCTTTCCGGTCAATCCGCAGTTTACCGGGCTAGCCGAACAGCTGTATCCCGACGAATCAAGCCTTGGACAGTCATAGTTATACCCTCTTAAAGGAGATAGCTCGATATAATCCTTATCGAGGTATGGAGGTTTAATTTTGGTTAAAACTGACAGTTTGGCAGGATAGGCCCCGCGGTTATCTTTAGCGTAATTCTCCAGGGAAGCTGAAATCAACTTTATGGTTGCTGAAGCATCGGACTCATTCCGGGTAATGGTTACCTTGATTATCTGCTTGATAACCACTCTTAAAACAAGAGCAGTTATCGCGGTAACCATCATTATAGTGACAAAGCTTTTAGCCCTTTTGTTCATAATCCTAAGATTAAACTTCCCAATAGTATAGATAAATTTTTTAAGAAATTATTTTGCAAAGATAATAAATTATACTGTATTAGATTAGCATAAAATTTATAACCGGGCAAGATAAATTATGCAAAAAATAAAAAAAGACGGTGGAAAACTTCCACCGTCTTTTTAGTTGTTAATAGCTGTGATTATTGTACTTCAGTGAAACCAGCAGGACAGCCGGCGTCTGTATGAGCGCCTGGAGCAGCTGTGCCTGTAGCATCAGATCTGCACAATACGCCATCTTCGTCAATATAGAAAGTATGCGCCTGAGCTAAAGTCACCGGTGCGGCAGTAGCAATGAAATTAGTGCCAGCGTTTGGAGTAGCCACAAAATTATAACCTTGCTTTACCCCTGCAGCGAGAGTCCCATCAATATATGGAGGGGTTGCGGCGCCCAAAGTAACTAAAGTGGCATAGGTCGCATTACTCGCGCGGAACTGTACTTCAGCAGTAAGAACAGTATGTAATGCAGCAGCAGCAGCTGATTCCTGAGCAGAAATACGCGCACGGAGTAAGTTAGGTATGGCGATAGCAGCCAATAACGCGATGATTGCAACTACGATCATGATTTCTACCAATGTAAAACCTTTTCTTTTCATATTATATAAGCCTCCTTCCTAAGGTAAAATTGACTATTCGCGTTCTCTGAATCCCTCTTATCCACTGCTAATAAATTATAATTTCTACTCTTTAATCGTCGCTGTTTTCCTTGTCAATAAGAGGTTTCCTATAAACGCAAGTCCCCTTGGACTGATTTTTGTTTTATACCATTTCCTTTGTACTTTGTCAAGCGAAACCTGTTCTAATTGTAAGTATATCATAGAATTAGGAATAATTCAATCTGGCAAACCACTCTATGGTTTTCTTAAGGCCTTCCTCTAATTCCACCTTGGGCTCCCATTTTAGGATCTTCTTGGCCCTGGCGATATTAGGTTGGCGCTGGCGGGGATCATCCTGAGGCAAGGGTTTAAAAACAATCTTACTCTTTGTGCCTGTTAATTTGAAAATCAACCTGGCTAATTGCAGTATTGTAAATTCATGGGGATTACCTAAATTTATAGGGTCGTTAATATTACACCGCATTACTTTTAGTATGCCCTCCACTAGATCATCAACATAGCAAAAACTTCTGGTCTGGGTCCCCTTGCCATATACGGTCAGGGGATTATTGTGCAGAGCCTGGTAGATAAAATTCGGGACTACTCTGCCGTCTTTTATCCTCATTCGCGGGCCATAAGTATTAAAAATCCGGATTATCTTCGTATCGACTTTATGCACCCTGAGATAAGCCATGGTAAGCGCTTCCGCGAAACGCTTGGATTCATCGTAACATCCCCTTACCCCCACCGGGTTAACATTGCCCCAGTAACTCTCTGACTGGGGATGCAACAAGGGGTCGCCATAGACTTCAGATGTGGAAGCGAGTATAAATCTGGCCTTTTTTCTAAGGGCCAAACCCAAGGCATTATGGGTCCCCAGGGATCCTACCTTTAAGGTCTGGATTGGAAATTTTAAATAGTCTTCCGGAGAGGCAAGAGAAGCAAAATGCAAAACATAATCGACATTTTCCCCTATATCTATATATTTTGTCACATTGTGCTCTATGAACCTGAAATTATTGTTTCCAAAAAGATACTTCACATTATCAAGGCTTCCGGTTATCAAATTGTCCAAGCAGATAACTTTAAATTTTCCCTTAATCAGCCTGTCGCAAAGGTGGGACCCGATAAAACCAGCACCGCCGGTTACCACTACTACTTCTTTATCCATCCGATTCCCCTTTTCTAAAATAATCCACTGTCAATTTTAACCCATCGACAAAATTTACACTGGGGACAAAACCCAATATTTTCTTTGCCTTGGAAAGTTCAGCCCTTGTTTTAAACACATCGCCCGGACGCAAGGCCAAAAAAACCGGCTTTATATCTTTATCCAATATCTTATTCAAAATTTTGACTAATTCCAGGATACTGTAATCTCTTCCTCCTGCGATATTGAACACCTCACCATTAAGATTATTTTTCCGGGCAGCCAAAATATTCGCTTCAACCACATTAGCCACATAGGTAAAATCCCGCGATTGCTTACCGTTCCCGAATATGGGCGGCCGCTGATTTTTTAAAAGGCAGGTTATAAACTTCGGTATTACCACCGCGTATTCGTCATCCAGGGATTGCCGCGGCCCGAAAACGTTAAAATATCGCAGGCAAACGGTAGATAAGCCATAATGGTAACTGAATATTTTGCAGTAATACTCTCCGGCTAATTTAGAAAGCGCATAAGGCGAAATAAGCTGCGGCAGAAAATCTTCGCGCTCAGGAAACTTATCTACATCGCCGTAAATTGAACTAGAGGATGCTAAAACGAAACGCTTAACCTTATTTTTGAGAGATGCCTCCAGCATATTCAAAGTGCCGCCGATATTAACCTCATTATATTCCCCCGGCTTCTTTAACGACTTGGGCAAGCTCCTTAATCCCGCCTGATGCAAAACGAAATTAATCCCCTTAGTCGCCATAAAACAGGTATCTTGCGAACGAATATCCCCTCTGACTAACTCTATCTCTTTTATTGCCTTTTTTAAATTCCCCATTTTGCCGCTGGAAAAATTATCCAACACCCTGACGCGATGCCCTTTTTTAAGCAAAGTCCCGACAATATGGGAACCTATAAAACCCGCGCCTCCGGTAACTAAAAAACTGCTCATAGCTTGATGACCTTTCTTGCGTCCACCCCGCTGAAAACATTACGCGTATCGAAAATCAGCTTTGCCTTATCCAAAATAAAAACATAATCCACCGTCGAGTGGTCAGTAGCGATTATCACGCAATCAAACTTATCTAATTTCTCTTTCTTCAAATTTACAGAGGTAAGATTAAAATGGTTCAGCTTGAGATAAGGGATCAAGGGGTCATGGTAGGAAACCATAACTCCCCTCTTTTTCAAGGCATCGATTATATCCAAAGATGGGGATTGCCTTAAATCCTTGATATCTTTCTTGTAGGTTACCCCCACAACCAGAATCTTTATTTTATTTAAACCAACACCTTTTTTCTTAGTCAGGCTGATAACCCTGTCTGCCACATATTCCGGCATACGCGAAATGACATCCGAGGCAAGCTTTATAAAGCGGGAACTAAAACCAAAACGCATTGCTTTCCAATACAGATACAAAGGATCTTTAGGGATACAATGACCTCCCACCCCCGGCCCGGGATAAAAAGGCATAAAACCAAACGGCTTAGTGCTGGCTGCGTCAACAACCTCCCAAATGTCAATATTCATACGATGCGCCATCATCGCCAATTCATCTATTAATCCGATATTAATCAGGCGAAAGGTGTTTTCCAGCAACTTGACCACTTCCGCTACTCTTGCCGAAGAAACAGGGACAACCTTGTCAATTATGTTTTTATAGACTGACACCGCTAAAGATGTAGCCTCCTTAGTAATTCCGCCCACAACTTTAGGAATCCTGTTGATGGGGTATTGTTTATTGCCCGGGTCAATCCTTTCAGGCGAGAAACAAAGAAAGAAATCGCTATTATGCTTCAAATTACACCGCTCAAAAATAGGCAGGATCACCTCTTCCGTTGTGCCGGGATAAGTAGTACTTTCCAGAATAACCAAACTCCCCTTACTGATATGCTTTGAGATAGACTCTACCGACTGCTTAATATAGGAAATATTAGGTTGGTATTTTCTTTTTAAGGGAGTAGGAACGCAAATAATAATAACTTCGGCTTCTCTTAAGGCGCAGAAATCGCCTACAGCATAAAATTTTCCCGTCTTTAAGACTTGCCTTAATTCTTTGTCAGATACATCGGTTATATACGATTCCTTCTTTTGTATATGGCTTATCCTGTCCTTATCTACATCTATCCCTAAGACAGAAAAACCTTTTTTCGCGAATTCAATTGCCAACGGCAAACCCACATACCCCAGGCCCACCACCGCGATCTTAACCTCTTTCCTGGCAATCCTCTCCTGAAAAACCTTGATAGAATTCATTTCTTCAGGTATTCTTTCTGGAATTCGGCCTTCCGATAGAAACATAGGTAAAACCAAGTTTTTCCATTTTTTCCGGCTGGTATATATTGCGGCCATCAACAATCAACGGTCTTTTTAGTAATTTCTTGATCCTGGAAAAATCTAACTCTTTAAATTCGTCCCACTCGGTAATGATCAAGAGGCAATCACTCCCTTTGCATACATCATAAGGATCCTTACAAAACTTGGCATTGCCCAACAATCCTTTTGCCTTTTCCATAGATGAAGGATCATAAACTTTTATGTTAGCTCCCTCTATCTGCAATGACTTGATTATATCCAGGGCAGGGGCATTGCGTATATCATCAGTATTGGGCTTAAACGACAAGCCGAGGATGCCAATTGTTTTATTTTTGATGATCCAGAGAATATCCCTTATTTTTTTTAACAAAAACTCTTTCTGCTCTTTATTTACATTTCGTACCGCTTTAAGCATTTCAAAGTCATAACCCAGCTTGCCGGAAATATCCACAAAGGCGTCCAGGTCTTTAGGAAAACAAGAGCCCCCATAACCAATCCCCGGATTTAAAAACGACCTTCCGATCCTCTTGTCCAGGCCCATCCCCTCGGCTACCTCCATAATATCAGCGCCTACTTTCTCGCAAATACGCGAAACGGCGTTAATAAAAGAAATTTTTGAGGCCAAAAAAGCGTTAGAGGCATGCTTAA
>Ga0247841_10004501_pt1 | contig 23841 bp, 13 predicted proteins | sample LaCruzMarch2015__2_FD_192410 | JGI IMG/M metagenome (GOLD analysis project Ga0247841, IMG submission 192410) | Freshwater microbial communities from meromictic Lake La Cruz, Castile-La Mancha, Spain - LaCruzMarch2015_18m | ecosystem: Environmental > Aquatic > Freshwater > Lake | place: Spain... | reverse complement strand
TTTGATCATCGAAAAAACACATGCGGAGCATTTCTATAGATCTGCTACCGCGGATAGCAGAGTGATCCTGATTCTTACAATTAGCGTTGGATACGTCACGTCTCTGCTTGTTTTTCAACATAGCAGATCTGCTACCGCGGATAGCAGAGTGATCCTGATTCTTACAATTAGCGTTGGATACGTCACGTCTCTGCTTGTTTTTCAACATAGCAGAACTGGTGGCAGGTTCGCCTGCCACCAGTCAACAAACCAGCATACATTGGAAGGATTGAGCATATGCCATCGTTAAGGAAAAGAACATGGAAGTCCGGCAGGGTAACCTGGGACATCAGGTACCAGTACGAAGGAAAGTCTGAGTCGCACAACATCGGCGAGACAGACCGTCGAACTGCGGAAAAGATCTTTCGGCAATTCTGCAATCAGTATGCAGAAGGAACTATCGATCCCGAAATTCTGAAGAAAGTCGTTACACCAAAACCTGTTATCCCTACATTGTCCCAACTTGCGGAATTCACCAGAACTTTCGCCTTGTCCAACAAAAGTCAGAAAACACTGCGGCGTGAACAAGACGCCTTTATTGCGCTGAAAGCCATCTTAGGGGACCTAAAACTGCCAGCTCTAACGGCCGCCAAAATGGAAGACTACAAGGCTAAACGCCTTAAAGGCGTCTCAACGCAATCTGGATATTTTCGCCCGGTATCAGCAGCGACGATTAACATTGAGATAAGGATTCTAAATACCGCGCTTCGACAAGCATTTTCGCTCGGGTGGATGGACTCTAAATCTCAACCACAGTTTAAGCAGATTCGAATCATCGACAGTACTCCACCTGAGTGGCTAAGCGAGGATGAGATCAAGCTCGTATTGGCTACTGAAGATCTGGAGTTCCGCAATTTCCTCGTGTGCCTCTTGCTGACCGGCTGCCGTCGAAACGAGGCATTGGGAATGACTTGGGAGGACGTCGACAGCCCGCAGCGCCAGATTGTCGTGAGAGGAGAGATCGGAAAGATGGGAAAACGACGAACATTGCCGATTAATACGGTCTTGGAGGCTTTCCTTCAACAAATACCGGGTGATCGCTCTGGACTGATTTTTCAGCGTTACTCCCCAAACCAAATCTCGATGAAGTTTCGTAGGTGGGTCAGGCAACTGGGCATGCGAGAGACATTGTCACTCCACAGTCTTCGCTCAACATTCGCCTGTCACTTGATACGGAAGGGTGTTAACATCTACGACGTCAGCAAGCTACTGGGCCACAGCAGTGTGCGGGTCACTGAGAAACACTACCTTGCACAAGATACTGAGAGCGCTACCGCAGCGGTAGAAAAGTTGACTTATGTTGACGTAATGATACTCGGGAAGCATACCGAACAGGTCACCTGAGCAAGAGAGTACTCTCAGGTTAGCATGATAAATAGAAGCGGACTTGATCGTTTCAACCCCTGGATTCCAGGGCAAGGAACGGTCAGGCCCGCTTTCTTTACTATGCCGAGAAGCTTCACAGATTTTCGCTAACTACTGATAAGCTATAATAGCTCAGACATTAGGCAAATCACCAGCAGAAGTGTTTTCCGGCCGGCATTCATATATTAGCCTGTTAATCGTACACCTTGACATTTGATATTACATTCACTAATTTGGAAGAGTCATTTAGATGTGAAATGATCGATACAGATCGACAAAAGATGGGCTGCACAAGTAGACGACGCTCTACAATACGTCCGACTCCGATGACCGTCTGCTCAGAACTCTCGACTCAAAGACTACCTCTCCCTTCTTCAGTTGATTCAAACCGAAGTGTCATTCCTTCGAACTTACAGAGGCGACAATGCAACGGCATCCGAATTTTCCCGTCATATCTGCCTTTCTCACTATATTCCTGCTGAACTCGAACGCCACAGCCCACATCTTGCCTGTACCTGAGGGTTACGGAACAATCCAGACAGCCATTGACTCAGCCCAATATTGCGATACCATCCTCATCTCCCCCGGTTCTTATCACGAGCGGATTAACTTCTTAGGCAAGAACATTGTTGTTGGGAGTCTGATGTTGACCACGCGGGATGATGGTTATATACGTCGGACGGTGATTGACGGCGATTCGCTCGGCAGCGTTGTGACCATACCCTACGGTTCAGATCACCAGACGGTTCTGAGCGGCTTGACGATTCAGAACGGTGGACGGACTAATCAAGGAGGCGGCGTCAACTGTTCAACGTCCTACCCAATCCTCGAGTACCTGCTCATCCAGTATTGTGTCGCCAGAAACGGCGGCGGAATCTATGCAGATCAAGATTCGATTATCGTAAGAAATTCGACTCTCTATGCCAATTCGACAACCGGAAGTGGAGCCGGAATCTATGCCAGATGGGGATATTACTCAAATCTGAATTTTCTAAGCAATGAAGGAACATCAATCTATTGTAGGAATGGTGCTGTTGTCGAAGACTGTTACTTCGAAGGCAACGGCGGCCGTCGCTCCGGTGGGGTGATTGACGCAAGCGGGAGTTGTCGGTTCTCCAGATTGATTATTCAGAACAATCAAACGAATGCAATTCGCTGTAGTAGAGATTCTTCACTGTTTAAAGACCTTGTAATTCTGAATAATCATGGAAGTGAATGTGGAGGTGTCAGTTTCAATACAGCAACAACCCGAATTGATCGAGCGCTTATCGCGGGTAACTCCGCGAGTGACGATAGAATGGCAAGCGCGATGAAATTCGATATTGACTCCTATCCTCTCCTTACAAATATCACCATCGTTGCAGGCGATAATCCGGGCGCAGATCTGTTATGGTTTAATGGAAGGGTGTGGCCAATCTTCATCAATTGCATACTGGACCGAGATAGTTCAAACTACTTTGCATTCTGGCCAAGTCCAGGGTCAAGCGCGACCTTCGCCTACTGCTGTTTTACGGATTCAGTCGGGATCCAGATGCGGGAAAGTGATTCTCTTGATTGGCTGGAGGGCAACATCATTGCCGATCCAGGATTCGTCAACCGTGGGATGGGCGACTACCGCTTACGTGAGGATTCCCCTTGTATAGACGCCGGAGTCAGTCAATTCAACTGGCATGGAAGCGATATATTAGATCTTCTGCCCGATTCGTATGTGGGCGAGCGACCGGATATCGGCTGGTTTGAGTATGGTATGCCAAACCATGTGTCACCTTTTCCGGCAATTCCGACTGTCTCGTGCCTTTTCCCCAGCTATCCTAACCCCTTCAATTCAACAACGATGATTTCCTTCGACATAGACCGCTCCTCAGTGACGCGATTGAATATTTTCGACCTCCGAGGAGTTCGAGTGGCGAACCTTCTTGATGAGAGACTCCTCCCCGGAGTGTATCTGCGTCCATGGAACGCGGAAGGACTACCGAGTGGGACATATATCATCAACCTTGAACATTCCGGTCAATCCTCCTCTCAGAAAGTGAGCTTGATCCGATGAAAACGACAATTTACAATTTGCTTTTCCCGCTTATGCTGGTCGGAGTGCTTGACATAGCGGCGGTTCAAGCTGAGACGTTTGTTTCTGGCGACGTCTCTGGAGTCTGGAACCGAGCCGGTAGTCCATACACCATCACCGGAAGAACTTCTGTTCCTGACAGATCGCAATTATACATTCAAGCTGGGGTTTCTGTCCGGTCTCTGCACGGCGATCCGCTGGTCGTAGAAGGCAGGTTAATCGCGGTCGGTACTGAGGCAGATTCGATCAAATTCGCGCCCGTTGGCTGGCTGCCTACATGGGGTGGAATCCGCTTTTTCGACGCCGATTCGGGTACGCGTCTTGCCTATTGCCTCATCAGCTATGGAAGACGCTTCGTCCCATCGCTTGGCGACACTTCCCTCAGCGGGGGCAACGCCGTCATCTTCGGTGGAAAAGTGACTGTCGAACACACGTCGTTCCTCGGAGGTTCAGCGTCATTCAGCGGCGGTGGAATAGCGATCTATCGAAGTTCCCCAATCATTTCCGAATGTCTGTTTCAAGGCAATTCAAGCCTCGTCGGCGGGGCGTTCAGTTGCCTCGATTCAGCGAATCCGGCCCTTGAAAACTGCCGTTTCGTGGGAAATATTGCTTCTTGGGGAGGCGGCGGAGGATTTACTTCCGAAGCATCTTCGCCACGAATATCCGATTGCGAGTTTGAAGAGAATAACGCTGGGCCGGATGCGGAAGGCGGATATGGTGGGGCGTTGTTCATCTACGGCGGAGCCGATCCATTAGTAGTAAACAGCAAGTTCAAGGCGAATTCGGCTAATCAGGGCGGCGCTATTTATGTCAGTGGGGCTGGTTGTGCTGCTCGGTTCTTCTGGTCGGATTTCTTTTACAACCATACAGACTCCGCGGTTCGAAAGGGAGGCGCTGTCGCGATTTGCTCAGGATCGCCAACTCTTTTCACCAACTGCCGGTTTGTTGGCAACACCGCAGAGAAGGGAGGCGCAATCCACTTAACGGATTCTCCCCGCTGCGCCTTGCACAATCTGCTGTTTGTCTCAAATCAGGCAGTGCAGGGCGGCGGCGCAGTTTATCTGGATGGCGGTTTCGATGAAGATACCCTCAAACTAGATCGCTGCACCTTCACTAACAATCTCCAGACCGGCGGAGCGGTCGCCACAGCCAACACCATCTGGAGCCGCTTCGGTTCTAACATCCTGCTTAATTCGAGCATCCTTCTCGGTCCTTCTCCTATCATTCCTGAATCAGGGAGTGTGCTTATCCGATACTGCAATATCGAAGGCGGAGGCGAAGGCGAGGGTAATAGCGACGCTAATCCTCGTTTCTACGGTCTTGATTCGACGTGGCGTCTCCTGAAAGGTGACTCTCCCTGCATAGACAGCGGCGACGAGACTCTCCCTGCTGATCCTGACGGCTCCCGCGCTGACCGGGGCTGGATTTCCTTTCCGCATAATGCGTGGAACGGTCTCGCAACCGACTCGATTTCTATTGAGTTGCTTGCCGGCGGAGAAATCCGCATGACGGTTAGATGGAAAAACAGAACCGGGACGCCGTTTTTCGCCTCTCCCCAAGACTTGATCGACTTCCAGCTAACCGACTTGAGGGACGCAAGCGCTATTACTGGAGATCAGACTCTGAATGGCGCGGTCTGGGCAAATGGGGGTTACTACCTTTGCGGCGCCGGGGGTCAAATCCCGCCTTCAATCTATAAGCTCGATCAAGATCTGCAGTTACTCAGCCAATTCCAGCAGCCCGGCTCACCTCAAGGATCAGGTTATTTTGACCTCGCAAGCGACGGCGGTTCTGTAATGCTCGGCGGCGATAACCGACAGATTGTCGAGTTTACTACTGATGGTGAATTTGGAGAACGCTATTCGCTCCCCGATGGTGTGATCGACCGCCTTGCCCTCACGGCTGACTACACTTTCTCCTCAGGATTCTGTGATTTCTATGTCGCAGGCTCAACAGATACTCTCGTCCGTTGCAGTAGCGACATGCGCGCTGCAGAGGTCTATCATACCAACGTTGACATATACTCCTTAGCCATGCGGCGGAACGCACGAGCGGTCTATATCATCGGGGAAATTGATAATCAGGCTTGTCTATTGAGTTTGAATCCGGTTAATGGCTCGATAGCGAAACTCGCTGACGTAGAGCTTCCTGAAGGCTACTCTCTTGGTGGATGCGAAATCGCACGAGGGCTCTCACCGGAAAAGGACAAATTGATCGGCGTCTTACGAGGAGCATCCGTCCTCTACTCCGATCTGCTCTTTCAAGCTGATCTCTACACATCTTGGATCGGGATAATTCCGGAGCCAGTGCTGTTAATGCCGTGGGAAGAGGCGACGTGGGAAGTGGTAATTACCGGCAACGGTATCCCACCGGGAGATTACACTTCCGCCTTTGAGATGTCTGCCAACGGTTGGGGCGAGCCGGGGCGGAGAGTAGTCTCGCTTCATCTTCTGCCAAACAGTGAGCGCGAAGCGCCGGTTCCTACGTCCTATCCCCTGCTCTCTGTCTGGCCCAATCCGTTCAACGGAGAACTCAACCTCCGATTTGCTCTTGATCGGCCGGATCGAATCGTCCTTTCCCTTATCGACCCCACCGGAAGGCAAATCGCATTGCTTTCGGAAGGACATTACCCACCCGGCGCGCACAAGGCGGCGGTATCCCTGCCTAATCTGCCCTCGGGACAGTATTTCGCGAGGTTAGAAGGCAGCGACGTGAAGATTGTCATCCCTGTTTCATGTCTGAAGTAGGAGAAACAATGAAACTACTCAAATCAATAATGGCGCTCACGCTCCTGACAGCCCCGCTCGCTTTGGCGCAGGAGAACTTCGGGATCCGCAGAGTTGGCGGCGTCTATAACTGCTGGGCAGACGTAGTTCAAATTGAGGCTCGGAATCATTACCTGCTTATCGACGAATACTCTTATGCAGGCTTGCAAATCATGGATATCAGCGATCCGGCAAACCCAGAGATCGTTAATGAGATACGGACGTTTCGAGGTTACGAAATGTTCCTTGACGGTGATCGTCTCTACTCCAACCCACCTAACGGGGATTCAATGCGAATATATGATATATCAGAGCTGCCAGAAGTGTCCAAAACAAGCACATTTAGACTGCCCGCCATGCGAGAAGGCGTAGTAGGAAATAGAGTACTTTATAGTTGTGAAGGAAAATCTGTAGGGTTCGAGTCGTTTCTTGCACTTCAAGCGAGGAACTTAAGCGATCCCGAAAACCCGCAGGAATTCGACTACGTAAGATGTGGTGTGCCTCGTTTTATGAGCATACGCGATACTCTTATCTTCTGTGAAATGCAGTCAGAAGTGGCGCCTAATCATATCCGATTCACGATTTATAACGTTGCCAATCCTGATAGCATGTATATCCTGAGCCAATCAGAACCTCTCCCCAGATTCTCGGCGCTTAAGATTCTGGACAATTACGCATGGATCGTTCATGGGGATACACTGGTCTCCTTCGATATTTCTGATCCTCGAAATCCGACTCAAACAGGCCAATTGCCAGGTTGCGCTGGCTCCCAGATCGACGGAGTTGGGAACACGCTTTTCATATCCGGAGGGAGAGTCGCTTCAATAGATATAAGCGATCCCGCAAATCCAACTGTACTTGATACTATTTACATACCGGGAACAGGAGCTTTTAACGGCTCTACTCTTGTTGTCACTGCTAACAATTACCCGCACTTATACCTGATTGATTTGACTGATCCTACCGATCTTCGTCTGGTCGGCGATTACTGGAAACCAGCCCGAGTCATCGATGTGATTCCTGCCGGACAACTCGCCTATGTTCTCTTCTATCAAGGCGGATTTGGAGTGGTTGATATTTCTGATCCTGAACGCCCGACAGAACTATCCTTTCTTCCATTCGAGCAAGCTAATGAGAGCGGAAATATGGTTAAAAGAGGAGATTACGTCTATGCAACTTATATCGTTTCTCATCCATCTCAATCTGGCTTGAGGGTAATCAATGTATCCGATCCTTCTCATCCCGAACTAATCCGATCTGATAGTCTGGGATATATCCGTCCGAAAGACCTCTCAATTGCAGGAAACAGGCTTTACTGTAAATCTGGAGATGGCGATATCAAGATACTGGACATTTCCAATCCCGACCGACTCCAACAAGTAGCAACATATCATTATCTCGGATACGTAGAACAAATTGCTGTGGACGAGCAGTGGCTCTACTTTTCGCAACGTGTTGGTCGAGGCGATAGTTTGGCCGAACCGCGCACTTCACTTGTCACGCTCAACATTTCCGATCCTGCGTCGCCTCGAGAGACAAGCCGGATTGCTCTTGAAGGCGGTGTTGAGGACCTTTACTGTAACAATAGTATTCTGTTCGCACTACTTAGCACTTGGCCGAGGGGTAGCATCATTGAATACTCGCTCAGTGATCCATCCACACCGGTTCTGACATATACGATGGCGGGAAGCAATACAACTGACTTGACGGGTGTTGGCGAGGATTATCTGTTTTGCGGTGGGAACGTTCTTAGTGCTTACAGTCTTCGAGATGAGATTGGCCGCTCCAAACCGCCCGAATTAGTAGGCTACTTCGATGACCCCGGTTTATGCGACGGTTTAGCTGTGCAGGGAAATTACCTCTATGTCGCTGACCAGCTTGAACTCGGCGTCTATGATATCTCGGAGATTGTTCCACCGGAAGGCGTCACACCTGATAATATTCCGACGCCAAGTGGTTTCCTCTTCTCCGCTTACCCTAATCCCTTCAACGCTGAGTTGGAGCTTCGCTTCACCCTCGACCGACCCGACCGAGTTATCCTCTCACTGATCGACCCCACCGGAAGGCAAATCGCATTGCTTTCGGAAGGGCATTACCCACCCGGCGCTCACATGACGGCTGTATCCCTGCCCAATTTGCCTTCAGGGCAGTATTACGCGAAGTTGGCAGGAACGAGAATGGAGCGGGTCATTCCAATCTCTTGTTTACGATAGGAGGCGAATATGAAGATCTGGACTACTTTTCTGCTGGCGGGAGTATTGATCGCTAACGAGAGTGTCGCTCAAGACAGCCTCGGGATCAGGAAAGTCGGGAGCATCTACAACTGGTGGGAGGGCAGTCAGGGAATAGCGATCCGCGGCAACTACCTCTTCGCCAACACCGGTTTGTCGGGATTCCAGTCGGTGGACATCTCAGATCCGTCAAATCCGCGAGATGCTGGACTACTATTGGAACAGCATGCAGCGAACGTGATTTTTGAGGGTGATCGCGCATACTTGGGAGTCAGATACTCTTACGACACGATAAAGATCGTCGATATCTCAGACCCCGATAACATTAGACTACTCGCCGAGTATGGCAATATCAATCGCGATGCGGCGAACTTTACAGTAGATAATGGCTTCCTTTATATGCCCGATTTGTGGGTCGAAGGCCGCGAACATGGCAGCGCACTCAAGATTGTGGACCTTCGCAATCCAAATCGTCCAGTCGAACGCGGTTCAACACGAGGAATCAACTGCGACAATATGACAATACGAGACGGTCTCCTTTACTGCAGTGATATTAACAAGTTCACTGTCTGGGACGTCTCGATTCCGAACCAGTTGCATCGTCTCGGACAAGGCGAAGAGGAGATCTATTCCCTCACGATTGCAGGACAAAATGCTTACGCCGGTTGCAGGGATAGTACTCTCCTGATTTATGACATCACCGATCCAACAAACCTGACTGTCATCAGCACGCTACGGATGCGCACACATTACTTCAATACGAAATTCGGAAATGGCCGATTGTATTTATATCAGAGTGGGCTGTCTATTATAGATGTCCAAGATCCGGAAAATCCTACCGAAACCAACCATATCGATAGACCGGAAATCGGATCGCCACTGACCATCTCAGACAATTTACTCATAACAAGCCGTAAAGACCAAGAGGGTATTTCCTTTTGGGACATTTCCGATCCCGATAATCCAAGTTACCTTGGTTCAAGAATCAGCCTCGGCGGAATCCATGATGTGATCGTGTATGGCGATTATGCCTACGCCTCATCCTACCGTGGCGGATTGAGCATTATCAACGTCTCAGATCCTGCGTCTCCAGTAGAAATGTCTTTCCTCCCCCTCCCCACTGTAGGGCAGCATGTTTCTCAAAATGCTGCGCTCGCCAAAGCCGGTTCTGTCATCTATTTTTCGCACTCTTACGACGGGGCGTACTGGCGATCAAATGGATATATGACAATTGATGTTTCTGATGTTGCCAATCCTCGAATTGTATCCGAAGACACAACAGATAAAGTGGCCGATTTCAAAGTTTATGGGAATCGAGCATATGTTTCTCTGGAGGATTCAGGCTTAAGTATCTTAGACGTCTCAATTCCCACAACACCCCGCTTGATAGGAGGATTCCGGGGACTTGCAAAAGCCGGACGAGTAGTCGTTGTAGATGAAATAGCATACCTCTTAGATTACAGGAGTTATGTTGGTCCGGATTCAAGCTACCTCATTGCGCTTGACGTCTCTGACCCTTCCGAACCTGAAGAACTTAGTCGGTTGAACATCGGCGATTTTTGGGACCCTTGCAAAATGGCCACTGATGGGAGCTGTATCTACCTCACGAATCGGGGATACCTTTGGCAGATCAGCCTGAGCGATCCTGCACATCCGTCGGTAGTCAGGAAGATTGGAGCAGGGGGAACTTCCTCATTAGGAGTCCGTGTGAGTGGCGAAGGTTGTGTCATAGTAGCAAATAGTTCTTCTGGATTCTCCATTTTTAAGAATCGAGACAATCTCGGTCGCGAAATCCCTCTCGAGAGAGTCATGCGCTATGACACACCCGGATGTGCTCGAAACATCTTCGTTCGCGATAACCTCCTCTATGTTGCAGATCAGACGAGTCTTGGAATTTACGATATTGCCAACATAACTGGCTGGGAGGGCGTCGCCCCTCATCATGAGCCCTTGCCAATCGAAACGACTATCACAGCCTACCCCAATCCCTTCAACGGACAAATCTGCCTCCGCTACTCGGTCGATGAGCCCGGCTTTGTCTCGATTGTTCTGCTCGACCTGACTGGCAGGCAATTGGCTCGACTTGACAATGGATTCAAGCTCCCCGGCAGTTATTCTGTCAATCGCGAGTTAGGGCAAATTCCCTCTGGAAAGTACTTTGCCGGAGTCAGTCGTGGCAGACTTGAGAGTATCATTCCAATCACTTGTGTGAAATGAGAGAGAGACAGAAATGAAACATTTTCTTACATTCGTTTTACTGGTGTCGCTCTGCGGGAGTGCATTCGGGCAGGACAGTCTGGGGGTTAGGAAGATCTCATCGATCTTTGATAATTGGGATAATGTTGACGACGTCGCCTTTACCGGAGATTACGCTGTGATTGCCACCGGAAGTTCTGGATTCCGTATTGTTAGCTTGACAGGAGACAACGCTCCTCAGATCGTTTCCGGTGATCAGGCCAACCCGAATGGGGCATATGAAGTCAGAATTGATGAGAATCGCGCTTATGTTTCTACCTCAGAATTTATTAGAATCTACGACATTTCCGATCCTTTCAATCCTATCCAAATCGGAGAATACGACGCTCAGTTTCCGATTAACTCCTACGAAGTTAAGAATAACCTTTTGCTTATCAATGTAACCAATCAACATACCGGTCGTTTAGACCGAGTTGAAATATTCGACGTCTCCAATCCGGCAAACATAGACTCAATCGGATTCTTTCAATTGCCTCGCAACGCTCGGAATGCTCATTTCGAGTATATGAAAGTCGAGGGTAACAGAGTTTACTATGGAGCAGGCACCGGACGATTTGGAATTCTTGATATCAGCGATCCCACAGCGCCCGTGGAACTGGATTATCTTGACCTCGTCTTTCTTGGTGGGCTTACGCTTCACGGCGACATTCTTTGTTTATACCAATATACGGGGTGGCTGCAAGGATTGAACATTTATAATGTCGAAGATCCAAGGCAAATCGAGCGGATTGCCCATTTCGATTCACTTACAGCATCATCATTTATGCTCTTTGACAACATCGGTTTTGCCCGAACTTTCGGTTCACCCGGTTACTCCGCTTTTGATCTTAGCGATCCAATCCATCCGACGTTAATCACTACTCTTGAAACTGATCCTGACCTCTACTTCCGTGGCATTAGCGGCAGCAAGCTGCTTGCGATAACGTCAAATCACCCCACGCTAACAGTATTTGAGATTGGGGAGCAGGGGCAAATAGAAGAGGTGGGCCGGAGTGTCAATCACGGGCGAGTCGAAGATGTAATTGTCTCAGGGAATCTGGCGGTTGTCGGCGTAGATCGGGGAATTGCTTTGATCGACGTCTCAAACCCCGCCTCGCCAAGAGAACTCTCCTATTTCTCATACAATCGACTCCACCTCTCTACAAGATATCCGCTATATATGGTGGGGACGTCGCTGTTTGTTCCGTATTCAATTACGGCGCAGGGCGCCAACAGAGGTTGTAAAACATTCGATCTGTCAGATCCCTTGCATCCTATAGAAGTTAAAGACGATTCAATGTCAGTAGTGGACTCGATGAGAATCTATTTTGGCGTACAAACCAGAGGTTTTATCGCTTTTGCTCTATCGTCACCGCGCGGTCTGGTGATTCTCGACTATTCCGATCCCTTGGATCCCGTCGAACTCGGATGCTTTGAAGCAGTTGGTCCCACTGCGGTATGTTTTGACGGGGATCTTGCCTATCTCACATCAAGACTTGATGCGACTCACTTGAGGATTACTACAATCAACATTTCAGATCTTGCAGATCCAATCGAGCTTGGGCATTTGGATACTGCCTATTTCTCGGTTAGAGAGCTGGCGGCGAATGACGGAAATGTCTATTTACTGGCAACCGTGTCAGTAAGGAGTTTTAATTTCAGCGATCCCGCCCACCCCATCTACATAGGGCGCTACGACTTACCCACACAAAGCGAAGGTGGGATAAAGATGATAGATAGTGGACATCTCGCAGTCGGCAACGGATCGAGCGGAATCCGGATTTTCAATACTCGTGACGAACTCGGTCGAGGTGGACGACTACGCGAATCCGGGTATTTCAACACCCCGGGATACGTCGAGAAAGTGTTTGTTCGAGGTAATCTCGCCTTTGTCGCTGACCGGACGAACCTCGGCGTCTACGACATTTCCGAAGCTATCGGCTGGGAGGGCGTCGCCCTGGAACATCAACGGCTACCAGTCAAGGCTACCCTTAATGCCTACCCAACCCCTTCAACTCCTCTACAACCATCTCATATACCATTGCTCACCGCACAGACGTCCATCTGAGTGTCAATGACCTTTCCGGTCGAACTGTCGCAACACTGGAAAACAGTTCAATGACTCCGGGAACGCACACTGTCATGTGGAACGCCGATAACCTGACAACAGGAATCTATCTCGTCCGACTTGAGACGGTGGGCTTTACTAAGGTTGAAAGGATGATGTTGTTGAAATGAGCCTCTACAGCGTCTTAAAGGTCAGTAAACAAAGAAAGTCAAGCTCGCTTCTTTTACCGTTTCACCGTCCGAGGCCGTTTACAGCGGTTTGTACTCTACATGAACTCTAACAAAAAAAGACTCAACCATTGCGAGCTAAGTCCTTAATAATCAAGTAGCGCGTGGGAGAGTCGAACCCCTGTTACCGGCATGAGAGTACGCGGTCTCAGGATTTTTAAGTTATTGTAAATACGACCCACCGGTTTCATGTAAAATCAAGTAAAAGCATCGCATGTGAATGCAAGTGACATTAAGCATGAACTATCGACGACCGGTGTTGTGACCACAGGCTTATTCCGTGGTCACAGAAAACTATGTGGTAGAACGGAAGTTACTGTTAGAAACAATCTATTGATCTATCGCTTCCAACTCCGGAATACCGTCAGGCCGGAGTGGGTTTGATACTCGCACATCATTGACATGAAATGTCTGATCTCCGTTATAGAAGACAAATCCCACCGCACTTCGCTCATCACCTACCGCCCGTCGAAAAGCACTGATCCCTTTCAAGAAATCCTCATTAAAGGTCTGTGATGACTTGATTTCAACTGCAATCAGCCTGCTGCCCTGGCGAATCAGCACATCCACCTCATTCCCATGCGAATCCCTGTAGTAGAACAAGTCTGGCCGCAGTCCACGATTAAGCCGGCTCTTCAACAGCTCCATGATAATCAGATTTTCGTACAGCCCACCTCGCAGCGGATCTCGCTTAGCTAGCTCCGCGGTCCGTATTCCGAGCAAATAAGCGACCATTCCGGTATCAGTAAAGTAGATCTTGGGAGACTTGATAACTCGCTTGCCGATGTTCTCAAAATAGGGTGGCAGCTCAAACGCAACATACGAAGCTTTCAGAACGCTGATCCAATTTTTAATCGTGGTTGATGTAACACCAACATCATTGCTCAACGTGGAATAATTGACTACCTGACCGATGCGACCAGCTAATAGAATCAGGAAATTTTGAAAGCGAATCAGGTCCTTAACATTGATCTGGGTCCGCAGATCCCGTTCGACGTACGTCGCAACATAACCGTTAAAAAAGCGGTGCGGGACTAAGCGCTTCGTCTGCAATCGTGGAAAGAAGCCTTTGACAATAAGATCAAACGCATCCCATTCGGGAGCTACACCGTTACTACCTTGTCCTGTAAATTGGCGCATTTCATTCAGGGAAAATGGTAGCAAAGTAAGCACCGCGGTTCGACCCGCGAGAGACTGACTTACAGCCTCATGTAGCTCAGGTTGGTGGCTTCCGGTTAGAATGAAAGTCCCGGGACTCGCTCCCAGATCTACTATCCCTTGTAGATAGGAAAGTAGATGTGGAGCCCGCTGGATCTCATCTAGAATGCAACCACTCACAACATCGGACAAAAAGCCTCGAGGATCCAGCTCCGCCGCCCGGCGGATATCAGGATCTTCCAGTGAGCGATATGGTTTCTCTGGGAACTCCATACGGGCAAGCGTTGTTTTACCGCTCTGCCGAGGACCGAAGATTGTGACTACCGGGTACTCTGAAGCGGCGGCGTGAAGCTCGCGCGCTAAGTCTCGGCTTATAAGGTGTGATTGTAACATGCCACTAAACTACGATAGATCCGCGCAAATGTCAAGTCCAATTTTAAATACGCACAATACAAATCTTCGAAACGCCCTCTTAAGATTTATCTCTTGAAGGACATAAAGTGCTGGATGGCAACACATGTTCGCACCACGCATGAATCGGCAGCATGGTACGAAATCGAGTAACTCAATATGCGTATTTTATTCTATTGTATAAAGATACAGATTGCAAAGACTAATCTTTGGAACAACAACAAGAGTCTTGGGGAAGAACTGTAAACAGAGAGCCTTTGACGTTAGTACTGATTTGGAGAAGCAATTCTGTCAACAAACTAAGCAGAGAAACCAACGTGACATATCCCATCCATAAAGAGCCGTGCTACTTTACCGCGGTCTCTGACAGAACCCCGTGGATGCATCCCGGCTTACGCATAATCTGGGCAATGTGCTTTATTGCACCGGTTCTTGTCATCGACAAGCTCTTTAAGAAGCTGGTTATGAGTCATCTCGACGGAGGACTGCTAATCGGCTTGAAATACGCTGAAGCCGTTCTCTTCTTTGCCCTCTTTCTTGTGATGTACCGTCAGTACGCACGTCTAATAGAAAAGAGGCAACCATTTGAACTGACTTACCAAGGAGCTCTTCAGGAGTTTGTAAAGGGCAGCGCGATCGGAGGCGGAATGGTTGCATTCATTGTTGGACTATTGATTATGAGCGGTTGCTATCAGGTAATTAGCTGCACTGACAAGTTTCGAATCGTTGTGGATTATTTCGTCAAGTTCACTATGGGGGCATTCTTTGAGGAAATACTATTCAGGCTCATCATTTTTCGCCTAACCGAAGAGTGGCTGGGTTCTGTCTGGGCGATAGTGATCCAATCTATGTTGTTCGGCCTCGCGCACCTCGCTAATGAGAATGCTACACTCTTCACCAGCCTGACCATCATGATTGTTGGAGGAATCACATATACAGCGGCGTTTATCTACACGCATCGGGCATGGTTGGCCGTTGGCATTCATATGGGCTGGAACTATTTCCAATCTGGTATATTCGGTATGCCAAATTCTGGCAGCGCATATAAAGGAGTCTTCCTGCCGCAGATTTCAGGCCCGGAGTGGTTGACCGGCGGAGCCTTCGGTATCGAGGCTTCAATTCCTGCGGTCAGCCTTAATCTTCTTGTTGGGATTGTTCTGCTCTATCTTGCTGCACAGCGGGGACATTTTCTAACACGATGATCGAGATGGGCGCATCAGAAAGTTCTCTAGGTTCGTGATGAATTTTGTTGAAACACTACTGACCTGACCTTTGCCACGTCAAAATTCCATCCAGCTTGGATATGGCTTAGTGATGAGGTAATCCGAGACTAATTTTGCACCACAATTCAAACCTTCAATAACCATATCGTTCGCCTTCAAAGTCGACAACAACGCGCAGTCGAGAATCTGGTCTTACGACATTGCAGGTGCTGGCCACACAACGCACCGCACCTAAGCCAAGGCTAAAGAACTCTGATCGGGGCCGGTTCGTCTGGTTCTCTCATATCCTGCCAGCATTTGATAGATGGTCTCATCATCATGAAGCCTGAGACCGTCCTCAAATGGATCAAAGCAGGATTATGGCACTTCTGAAAAATCCTCTCCAGTCAGGCAAATCTGCCCCTCTTGCCCACTGCCAATCCTCATTTCAGGATCGTTGGGTCGCCGATGTAACGACTCCGAAACAAAATGCCCCCGCGAGAAACCGACTCGCGAGAGCATTTTCATGCTGGATGGAGTTTTGACGAGGGACAACCAGTTTTTTGAGCTGACCATTTTCGCGGCGGAGATCATTGACGTCGCTGGAGTTGGCTGCACGGGCGCCATACCGGAAGTGTCTTATTTCGTCACTTGTCCTTCGTGAGATTCTCCTCTGTAAATCTGAATGTCTGGCGCGAAAGTCTTGTAGATCACCGGGGTAACGATTCGGGTCAGGATGGTCGATGTAATCAGACCACCGATAATCACCCAGGCTAGTGGTGAGTACATCGGTGAATTCTGAATCGCCAAGGGAAGCAACCCGCCCAGCGCTGTTAGCGTCGTCAGGAGGATCGGGAAAAAGCGAATTTCACCCGCCTGCTGGATAGCCTCGTCTAAGCCGACACCTTTCTCGCGCAGTTGATTGGTGAAATCTACCAGCAGAATCGAATTTTTCACTTCGATTCCGATCAACGCGACAAAGCCGATGGAAGCCATGAAGGAAAGTGTATTCCCTGTGAAGAGCAGCGCGAGAATCCCACCGACAATACCGAGAGGAATGACCGACAGGACTATCAACGTGCTCTTGAACGTCCCGAACTCCAGCACCAGAATCGCGAAGATCCCGAATAGCGCAACGATCACCGCCGTCCCCATCCCGCCGAAACTCTCCTCACGGCTCTCGATTTCACCGGAAGGCATGTAGCGAATGCCAGCCGGAAGGTTGATTTTGTCGATCTTGGCCAGAATGGTCTTGGTCACTTTGTCGGTATTGTACCCGGTTTTTGTAAATGAAGTCACCGTGATAGATCGCTGGCGATTATAGTGACGGATGACGGTCGGGGAAGTCTCGAACGCGACGCTCCCTAACTGACGCAAGGGAACTTGCGCGCCGCTCATCGAACTGACATAAGTCCGGTCGAGAGCGTCGAGCGACTGTTTCTTGCCCTGCGGAAGGGAGATGTTGATGTCATACTCCTTCCCTTCCTTCGTGCGATATTTCCCGCCGCTCAGACCGGCAACTGCAAACCTGACGGTCTTGTCTATTTCCGCCGGAAGGACGCCATACATTCCTGCTTGCTCACGATCGACGACAACACGGAGATCCTGTCGGTTTACCCGGATCGGATTATCAACGTACATCGTCCCTTCAGTCTGTTCCATCGTCTGCTCGATGATCTCAGCGGCGCGGGAGAGCGAGTCGAGATTATCGCCGATCAACCTGATCGCGATGGGAGCGTCGAAACCCGGCCCCTGCTCAAATTCTTGCACAACAATACGGCAACCGGGCACACAATTGAAAACCGATCGCAGGGAATCAAGCATCTTCGGGCTCTTCTCGATATCGTATTCATTGAATTCAGCAAGGACCTCACCGAGGTTGTTCCGCTCATTCTTGGCAACGATGTTGTAATAAACCGGCGGATTCCCCTTGCCAACATTCGAGAAGTAGTATTTCACTTGGCCGGTCTTATCGAGTTCGCGCTCAACTATCCGAACGATACGGTCGGTCTCCTGGAGACTTGAGCCTTCTGGCAGATTGACCGAGACGAGGAACTGCGGAATGCCCGCCTTGGGGAAAAGACTGAACCCGACGTGAGGGACGAGCATCAAACTGCCGATCACCATCAACGCAGCGAGTGAGATCGTCATCCATCTCCAGTGGAGAGCCAGGCGCAGAACTGGACGATAAAGCTGGTGAATCCATTTCATGGTGAAGCGGTAGATAGCGTTTCCTTCAAAGTGCTTTTCTTCACGGAGCACTCGACTGCTAAGAAATGGGATCACAGTAAATGCCACCAGAAGCGACGCAAGCACAGCATAGACCACCGCAATCGGCAAGCTGCGGATGAACTGCCCCGGAACACCGGGGAGAAACAGCAGCGGAACGAACGCAAACAACAACGTCGCCGTCGTCCCGATCACTGCCGGGCCGATCTGCTTGGTCGCTGCGATGGCCGCCTCAATCGGTTTATAGCCGTTGCGGATGAACCGAGCGATGTTCTCGACGATGACAATCGAATCATCCACCAGTAGTCCCAGTGCGATGACAAATCCCGCAATACTCGCTTGGTTGATTGAGTAGCCGGTGTAGTTCAGAAGGGTTATCCCAATCGCCAGTGACAATGGAATTGAGATCATCACGATGATCGAGGCGCGAGTCCCCAGCGGTAGAAGGGTAACCAGAACAAGAAGAATCGCCAGGATCAAGTCCTCAGTAAGTCCTCCGACTCGCTTGCCAACGTTTCTGGACTGGTCGAAGCCTCTCTCAAGTTTAATGGTGGAAGGGAGGGTCTTCTCGAAGTCCGCAGTTTTAACATTCAAGGTTTCAAAGGTCTTGAAAATCTGCTGGTTGTCCTTTTGAGTGGCGGTCACGAAAATCGCCCGCTTACCGTTGAACCGGCCGATATAGTTCTGGTCGGCATCCTGAAGAAATACCGCAGCGACGTCCCTAAGGCGAACTATACCACTCGGTCCACTGCTGATGACGGTATTGCGGATTTGATCGATCGAAGTGAACTGGCCACAGCTCTTGATGTTATACTTCCGAGAACCAACATCAACGCTCCCTGCCGGGATGTTCACGTTGGCTGCTTGGATCGTCCCGATTACCTGCTCGACAGATATTCCGCGCTCAACACATTTCTCAGGGTCGAGCATGATGCGTACCTGCTGGTCAGGAGCCGCCCAGTAGGCGGCATTCTTCACCGAAGGAACAGCTTCTAACCGCTTCTTCAGTATTTCGCCGTAATCGCCCAGGTCTTTGTAGGAGGCTTGATCGGAAACCAGAGCCAGTTGCATGATGATGACTCCGCTGGTCGTCGCACGCTCGATGTCGAGACGCATGATATCAGCTGGTAGATCTGCTTTCGCGATGTTGACCTGACGGATCACTTCCTGATACTTGGTGTCGGCATTCTCTCCGTAAAAAAATTCGATCATTGTGAATGCAACACCGTCTTGAACATCGCTCTTGATGGTTTTGATCGCCTCGAGTTCTTTCAGTCTCTCTTCGATTTTATCAACAACAAGGCGTTCCATATCGGCCGGGCTTGCGCCAGGGTAAACGGCGAAGATCATGTAGCTGGGAGCCACGATGGCTGGATCTTCGGTTTTCGGGATCGAGAAGATCGACGCCACACCGACCGCAGCCAACATGAGGAAAGCGACGATGGTGAATTGATAGCGACGGACAGAAAATTCGGATATATGCATTAGAGTCTCTTTATATTGGGTTCCGAGTCGAACGTTTGATTTAGGTTCTTTTGTTATATGCCATCCATTTCAATTCCACACCTTACCGCAAGGCAATGAATCTTTCGGTGTCGGATGACGTGATAGGCGCCGCAACCGCGACGATCGAACCGTCCCTCAGGTACGATACGCCATCCTCGACGATATATTCAACGCCATCGAGGCCGCTGGTCACAACTACATTCTGACCGATGATCGGGCCGATGCCAATTTGGATCTTACGCGCCAGATGCTGAGTGGCGTCCAACGAATAAACTGCCGCTTTATCGCCGTTCGCCTCAATCAAAGCTTCCAACGGAATGCGCCGGTACAAAGTCGATGATTCGGCCTTGATCTCAAGCTTGGCAGCCAAACCTGAAAGCAGATTCATATTCTGGGAGTCAAGTTCTACCTCCACGTCAAAGGTCCCTGTCATTGGCGAAGCTGAAATGGCAATAGTACGTACGCGGCCCTCGAATTTAACGCCGGGATAGGCGTCCAAAGATACTGTGGTGAGGTCTCTGATTTTCAGACGAACCGCATCCCTGCCGGCCAATCCAGTCTTAACGATCCAGCCCTTCGAGCTGTTGTTCAGCGCCATGATTGGAGTACCTCCACCGACCAGTTCGTTCTCATTCATGAACTTCTTCATCACAACACCGTCAACCGGTGCATAGATCGAGGCATATTGTTGATTAAAACAGGCGATCTGTAGATTCGCCTTGGCCAACTCGGATGCGGTGGTAACGTTCTGGAGCTGCTCGAGACTTGCGACGCTGTCTGCGTATAGATTCCTGACCCGTTCGAGGTCGCGATTGGTCTTATCAACCCCTTGCTGAGCCTGATTCACTTGAGCGTTAATCTCGGATAGGTTTAGTGTTGCTAATAGGTCGCCCTTGTGAACTTTGGCGCCCTCTTCCACATAGATTCGCTCGACAATTCCGCCGATTTTAAAGGAGAGGGTCATCTCTTGTTTGGCTGCGGTCCGGCCAATGCAACGGATCGGTTCGACCATTGAGTCGGTTTCGACCTTCGCCAACCGGATGGGAACGCTCTCGACCTGACGGGTCGTTGATGCTTTAGACTTGCTGCACCCGACGACTCCCATAACGAGCGCCAGGACTGCGACGGAAATGATGCTTCTCTTCATTGGTTATCTCGCTTCCTTATTGGTGTTGATAGGATATGATCCCAGAGCGCGTTCAAGATTTGCGCACTGGATCAGATAGTCGTACTTGGTGACGATTTCGTTGATTTCGGCGTTCGAGAAGGCTGTTCTCGCGTCTATGTATTCGATTTGGGAGGACTCGCCCTGCCCGTACTTCTTTTTCGTGATCTCCCACGAGCTTTTAGCGGCGGTCAGTCTCTCCTCCGCTGTTTTTATACCTTCCCTTGATACCCGAACGTCGTCCAGTGATTTGTGGACTTGCAGTTCGAGCATCTGATCAATATGCTGTTTTTGTAATTCGAGACTCCTGCGGTCGATTCTGGCTTGTTCGCTGCGAGCATTGTCCTGAAAGCCGTTGAACAGGTTCCAGTTCATCTTAACAGTCAGAACACTGTAACCTTTATTACCGTTCAAGTCGAATTTTTCGCCTTCGTACCCTCTCGTCAGCACCAGAGCTGCCGAAGGAATGAAGGAAGACCGCGCTATTCCGACGCCGTGCTTGGAGGCCGCGATGTAATGATTGATCTGATCGTACTCTTCACGGTGCATTGAAGCGAAAGCAACCGATCCCTCAATGGATGATGATGAATCCGCTGCCTGGCAGATTGAGGAAATGAGGGTCGTGTCCATTTCGATAAGCGCATCGAGCGGTCTGTCAAGCATGGTATTGAAATACCTTTCAGCATTCGTGCGTAACACGATTGACTCTGACAATCGCTGCTGTACTTCAGCGAGATCGGCTCGTGCACGAAAAATGGCCTCGGATGTCGCCCTACCGCTTTCCACAAGTGTTTTGGCCACACGCAGGTTTTCTTCGAGAAGCCGTCTCATATTCTGGAAGAATTCGACCACCTTACTGGACTTGGCATAATTGAAGTAGGCAGTCTTGATATTGACGACTACTTCTCGCGCCTTGATTTCCTCCGCAGCCTCGTCAGCTTGATTCAGGTCGGATCTCAGTGCGAAATTTTCGTAAAGCGCGCTCTGATAGATCGGCTGAATCATCTGAAGCGTGACCTGACGCGCCTGAGGGATGGTGGCTTTGACGTCGGTCGGATAGACTGGGCGACCAATCATTTGATTGAGGGTCGAATAGACTGGGTTCATCATCTTGCCGAGGTCGAGGACATTGCCATCGCTCTCATTAGCTTGAACGGCCAGACTGAGCGACGGCAGGAACTTCCCGCGAGCCTCTCGAACTGCCTGATGGCTCTTCTCACGAGTGAGTCGGCTCTGCTGGAGTGTGATGTCACTTTCCAAGCCTTGCCAAACGTAATCATCCAGAGTTACGCTGATGGCCTTCGTCGCTCCAGTCAGTAGCATTACCGACGCGATAAGGCAGGTTGCAGAATGACCCTTGATTAATGCAAACGGATTCTTCATTTGCTCTCCGTATATTGCCCGAGATTCCGTCGGGTGTGCTATAATTATTGAAAGCGTATCGGATCAAAGTTGCGTGATCTGAGTTATTCAGTCATCAATGACCGCCTATAACATAGAAATCATCGTTACGCATAAAGTTACAGCATCATATAATGAACACCGTTCACTATATGAGCAAAAAAAATTATGCGACCGTGATTCCTTTCAAAACGTAATCCAGAGTCTGGATGACTGTAGCTCGTCGGTCAGCCACCGGTATATCCGGACAGCGGTTCCGGATGATCAACGACATGACCCCATGCAGGAGCGACCAGAGCATAAATGAGATAGCATCAGCCGATGCGGGCTTAAGCAGTCCTTTATCCAGACATTCTTGAACAGTTCTAACCAGCATCAAAGAGTTATCATGCCATTCTTTCCATTCATTTTTTTCCCAGATGATCTTCCCCATCGCAGTTGAGATGAAGATAAGCTGATAGAATTCCGGATTGGCTAGACCAAAGTCTATGTACGTAATCAAGAGCTCACGCAAGGACACCAGCGGATCGTTGATCGACTTGGGCGCCTCGCACGCCAACTGGCATTTTCGAGCTCCGACTTTGTGAATCGCATAGAGAATCTCTTCCTTATCTTTGAAGTAGAGATACACTACGGCCGGGCTGTACTCGATGTATTCCGCGATCCGGCGGATGGTCACTGTTGCGTAACCCTCCTGAATAAAGAGCTTGACGGCTGCATCGATGATGCGACGTTTCATCTCTTCACGATCCCGTTCGCGGCGTTCTTGGATTCCCATTTCTTCCGTTACCTTTCTGAACGTTGTTTAGTGAACGGACAACAATATATATGTGACGCCTTATCCTGTCAAGTGTCCTCGCAAGAAATTTTGAGAAAAATTAAAACTCTTGCGAATCCCGACGAGACCTATCCCTCGTCAAGACTCCATCCGTGGTTGAAGTTGCTTGGTAACTCGATTCCACGAGCCAATCATTGAGAAATGAATCCGAACTTCCGCTATATCATGAAACTACCTCTGGCGGCTTAAAAGCGGCAGTTCTCGAGTTAATCGTGCAAAGTCGATGGATCGACGCTCCCTTCCCACGGGAGTTTGAGAATCCACCCTTCGCGTCGCCCATCCTCAATACGCAATAACTCGCCGCGCATTACTTCCGCCAAGCTTATCAAGACCTTTATCTCGACAGAGAAGTCTTTCACTCCAGGTCCTTCATCAGGGCCGCATTCAACCTCAATTCGGCAAGCCCACTCCTCGCCAAGATCCTCCGATACGACAAAGAGCACAGAGCCCGCCTTTTTCGTCGCACAAATGACTTTTGTAATCATGACCAGCAGAAGATTTGGATCGCATAATAACTTTCGAGTAGTTTGTTTGTTAACGACTTCTTCAATAATAAAGTCTTTGATTCGGTGATTTAAGACAAACACTGCATTATCAATTATATCATCCGTGGGAAACCAAACGAGATGTGAATTATAAACCTGACTGAGAAAATGACCTGCCGCCTTTGTAAAGTCTGATATCTGCCACATAAGCGGAATCATCTCTTGAAACTGACTGCGAAGCTCGGCTACGCTGAGCTGTTCTTTTACACACATCAATTTCTGAAAGTCAGGGAAGATCTTCATCCAAGTTGTACGGATTTCATGATGATAGTGCATGTCACTACTGTCCCATTGATTACTTGGGTTTGAGTTGTAACTTATTTTACTGCCTTTAGATACTTGCTTTCTTTGAACTTTCCGATTTGAAATTTGCTTTTGCCTGTCGCGAGGA
>Ga0247841_10004496_pt1 | contig 23861 bp, 20 predicted proteins | sample LaCruzMarch2015__2_FD_192410 | JGI IMG/M metagenome (GOLD analysis project Ga0247841, IMG submission 192410) | Freshwater microbial communities from meromictic Lake La Cruz, Castile-La Mancha, Spain - LaCruzMarch2015_18m | ecosystem: Environmental > Aquatic > Freshwater > Lake | place: Spain... | reverse complement strand
GGATCGAGGAGGCTATCGATGCCCTCGTTAGATGAGATGGTAATTACAGTAGGTGCTAGAAGCTCTCCACTCTCACGTGTTCAAGTTCAGGAAGTGCTTGCAGAAATCCAAAGCCATTATCCATCAATTCAATTTTCTACTGAATATGTTTCCACAACAGGTGACATCGATCTTGGAACATCGCTTAAAGCAATGGATAAGACCGATTTTTTCACCAAAGAAATCGATCAGATGCTGCTTAACGGCATTTGTAGGATCTCGATTCATTCAGCCAAAGATCTTCCTGAGCCGCTAGCCCAAGGACTCGTTTGTGTGGCCCTCACTAAAGGTGTTGACCCCTCTGATGTGTTAGTACTGCGAGATGGTGAAACTCTTGCTTCTCTTGCTCCTTTTGCAAAAGTAGCTACCTCCTCACATCGAAGAGAAGAGATGATCAAAGAATTGCGAAATGATCTACAGTCTGTTGATATCCGTGGAACCATAGGGGATAGGCTAAATAAGCTAGATAGGGGAGATGTAGATGCTCTTGTGATGGCAGAGGCAGCACTCATCCGCCTTGGTCTAACTTCTAGGAGCAGGATACCTCTGCCGGGGCCTGCCGCTGCATACCAAGGACAGCTCGCTGTCCTTGCAAGAGTTGATGATCATGAGATGGCAAAAGTTTTTGCCGCAATCGATGTAAGAGTACAAGAGGCACTAAACGTGTAAAAGGAGAGAAATATGAAGACGATTCTTTATTTAGGAACAGACCCTAGTTATTTTCCAGAAGAAGGGAATGTCATTCACTATCCGATTATTCGCATTCAGCCAAGATCTTTTAATGACCCAGAGCTTAAAAGAGCACTTGATGATCTCTCAGACTATACTCATCTCATTTTTACTAGTAAAAATGCGGTACGCATTTTTTTTGAGCATGCAAAAGCTTTGCATGCGGATCTTTCTTTTCTAAAAGAGAAAACTTTTTTGGCAGTAGGCACTGTCACAGCAGATCACCTCATGAAAGAGGGATTTACTCCAGCCATCACCGCTAAAGAAGAAACACAAGAGGGGCTTATAGAAGAGCTTGCCTGTTTAGATTTAGAGGATGCTTATGTATTCCTGCCAAGATCTTCTCTTTCGCGTCCTGTTCTCATCGATTTCTTGCAACATAGAGCCATACGTCATCAAGCATGTGATCTTTATGATACACTCGCTCACGCTATCGAGCCAAGGCCCGATCTGAATATGATCGATGAAATCGTTTTTACAAGCCCCTCTACTGTTGAAGCTTTCTATTCTCTATTTGGTTTCATACCCAAAGAGAAGAAACTTGTTGTAAGCGGGCCTATTACGGAAGAGGCTCTTAAGCGGAGGCTGCTGCTAAGAGGCTAGAAATTTAATAATTGAGAAAGACTTACCGCATGTGCTCTTGGACGATCTTTTGCATTATGTGAATTTCTTCTTCTTTAAGCTCAGAGAAAAAAGACTCTCTTTTTCTTGCTGATAACACCCCCTGATTCTGCATTACGAGCTGAATGAATAAGTCTATTTTGTTATCCGGCATATCAACAACTCCTTTCAGAACCTTTTTAGCTGCATCATAATTGATGAGATAGAGGATTTCTTCTTCAAAATCGACTTGTATCGTTTTTTCTACGCAGGTAAAAAGGTAACTTGCAAATCTGGTATAATCGATATATCGATAGTAGGGGTCTGTTTCTGTTTTAATCTGTAAGTTGCCTTGTTTATCGAACTCAAAGCTTCCATACAAAAGAGTAAGTAGAGGTTTTGAAAAACTCTCTAACAGAGCCTCATATGCCGCTATATTTTTTAGGATAACTGCAGAAACTGGAAAAATTGAACCTTTGGGAACAAAACCGGTTCTTGCAAATATATAATGGATTAAAAAACGGTGGATTCTTCCATTGCCATCTTCAAATGGGTGGATAAAAACAAACCCAAAGGAGATAGAAGCTGCAATAATCACAGGGTGCACTTTGCTAGCGATCATCCGCTCAAGGCTTGCAAGCAAGCCTTTCATCAAGCCTTCGATGTCTTCAAATTTTGGAGAGAGATAGTCGATTTGCACAGAATAGGAATCAAGCCTTGCTTGAGTTCCTATGTAGTTTTGGAAGTCGCGGTAATCTGTGTTTGCGTATCTGCTATCAACAATGATATTTTGGAGCTCTATCAGGGCTTGTTTCTGTAAGGCGCCCATGTAATCTGCTTTTTTTAGTGCTTCTGTAAAGCGTCCAGCCCTTGATGCATCAGGTTTTTCCTTTTCTATTTCATAGGAGGACATAGTTTCTTTAAAATAGAGGTAATTGATGGCCCGAGTAATGATCTTAGGCTCATACTTATCCATTATTTTGCTAGAAACGTTGAAAAAGTCTTTGTTTTCAAATTCTTGCAAAACGGGGTTACGTCTAATGATAGGGCAGAAGGACCGATTTCCTAGCAGATTATCATCGATATAATGCCGACTGCTTCGAATAGAAGCTCCTGTATAGTATTCTTCAGGGTCTAGTAATAGGGAGTAAGATCCACCGTAATCAGCATCTTGAAGGTCAAGTAAATTACCGGTCAAAAATTCATACAGATACCAAAGCCTCCTGGCCTGTTTACCTGTAGGTTGCTCCCTAATATAAGCTTCTAGACTCCTCTGCTCTAAGTGTTGAAATACTGCGAGGAGGATTTCAAGGTTGATTCCATCGTGTTTGAGCGCGAATTCGAGGTGATGTAGTGGGTTTTGTAAATCTTTCTGAAAGTACTTGGCAGTATAATAGTGGTTTTCTATGAGCCCTTCTTTTTCAGAGTAAGCAGTGCCGCTCTGTAAAATAAAAGAGTTGCGATAATGGGGAATTGCCTTAATGGAAAACATCTTTACCAGGGCGGCATACCCCACAGGAGTAGATTCTACATAACGAGCATGGGCCATAGTTCCCCTTAAGTATTGGATACTATCTTTATTCTAGTAAAAGGATTGGAAAATGTCAAAATGATTGGAAAGAGGGGTGATTTTGGAAAAATGATTGGATTGAGGTGTTTTCCGGGAAAAACGATTGATTCGTTCTATTTAGAGGGTTTTTATTCAAGTTGTTGATAATAAATTAGATGAGAGTTTCTAGTGTCGTTTTTTTAAGTAATACGGTTTTAAGAAAAAATGCTCTTCGTCGATTACAAGTTGTAATCGACTCGAATTTGAGGGAGTGTTTTTGAGTGTACGTTGTCTTAAATTACCCATCTTCATATGATGCTGATGAAATAACTTTTAATGGGAGAATTTTTTATGGCAACAACACCTTTCAAACTTCCGGATCTTCCTTATGACTTCAATGCTCTAGAGCCTGTCATTGCAGCAGAAATCATGCAATTGCACTACAGCAAGCATCATAACGCTTACGTCACTAACCTCAACGCAGCCTTAGAAAAGTACCATGACGCTGAAAATAAAGGGGACTTAGCTACTATGATCGCTATGCAGCAGGCGATCAAGTTCAACGGTGGTGGCCATGTAAATCATAGTATTTTTTGGACAAATTTGGCTCCTACTAGCAAAGGTGGGGGAACTCCGCCATCTGGTGAGCTTGCTAAAGCTCTTGAGCAGCAATACGGTTCTGTCGAATCTTTTGTTGAAAAATTTTCAGCTAAAACTGTTGCAATCCAAGGATCGGGCTGGGGCTGGCTTGGGTATTGCAAATCTTCAGGAAAACTTAGAATGTCTATGTGCGCAAACCAAGATCCCTTAAGCACTCATGAACTTGTGCCACTGCTTGGTATCGATGTATGGGAGCATGCGTATTATCTCCAATATAAGAATGTAAGAGCTGAATATGTAAAAAATATTTGGAAGATCGTTAATTGGAAAAACGTTGAAGAGCGTTTTTTAGCTGCTAAAGGGTAACTAAAATATTAAATAATTTAACTTAGCTTGTAATTCTTGTTTTCTTTTGTTTGTTTTGCTATTGTTTACGCTAATTACAAGTGAATTATAGGTTTCTTTTTATGGGTTTATTTTCCAGGCAAAAGCCTAAAATTAAGATACAAACGACAAAGAAAGACGGTTTCAGCGGTTGGGTCAAATGTAGTCATTGTAATGACATGATCCACGCCAACGAGCTACACCAAAATCTTCATTGTTGTCCAAAGTGTGATTACCACTACCGCTTAAGCGGTACGCAACGTATGAATCTTCTTACGGATGCGGGAACATTTCATGAGCTTTTCACGGAGTTTAAGCCGACAGACCCTTTAGAGTTTGTCGATACAGAAGCTTATAAAAAGCGAATTGTTGTAGCCCAGAAAAACTCGGGCCGTGATGAAGGCGCCCTTGTAGGTAGCTGTAAGATAAATGGACGAGAAGTAGCTCTTGGTATCTTAGACTTTAGCTTTATGGCAGGATCCATGGGGTCTGTTGTAGGAGAGAGACTTACAGGGATCATCGAATATGGCTTAGAGAATAACCTTCCTGTGGTGATCGTATCAGCATCGGGCGGCGCCCGTATGCAAGAGTCGATCCTCTCACTCATGCAAATGGCTAAAACATCAGCCGCTCTTGCAAAACTCCATGAGAAAAAACTTCCTTATATCTCCATACTCACCAATCCAACAAGTGGTGGCGTTACAGCATCCTTTGCATCTCTTGGCGATATCATCATCGCAGAGCCAGATGCTCTGATCTGTTTTGCTGGCCCTCGAGTTGTAGAACAGGTGATAAAACAGAAATTGCCTCCTGGCGCGCAGAAATCTGAATTTCTTTTAGAAAAAGGAATGATTGATTGCATTGTAAATAGACATGAATTAAAAGATAAGTTGTCGACATTCTTGGGCTTTTTAATGGACAATGAAAGAGCTTTTGAAGATTGGCAAGAAAGTTCTGGAAAAGCAGATCTTTCTCGTAAGCTGAAACAACTGATTAAGAGTGTAGAAACGAAAGAAGAAGCTCTTGTCTAAATAACAAGGTAGTCTATGGAAACGCTGATCTCTGTAATTGCTGAAGACGAAGAATTCCTCCCTGTATATTCCTCGAAACTTGCTGCTGGCGCGGATGCCAAAGCATTTATACAGGAAGATATAGTCATACCACCGGGCGAATGCAGGCTTATACCTACGGGACTTAAGTTTGGAATTCCAGAAGGATATGAAATTCAGGTGCGCCCAAGAAGTGGTCTTGCTCTTAAAAATCAAATTACTGTCCTTAATACTCCCGGCACTGTCGACGCAGACTATAGGGGAGAGGTCGGTGTGATCCTCATGAATCATGGCAAGCAGCCTTTTGTAGTCACTCGTGGTATGAGAATTGCTCAGTTTGTACTCGCTGAGGTGGTGCAAGCGCGCTTTGAGCTCGCAACTGAGTTATCAGCAACTTCACGAGGAGCAGGCGGCTTTGGCCATACTGGCACGCATTAACTACCAGATCACTTCCAGCTTTGGTGATCTAAAACGGTATTTTAAAAAGGATGAATTTATGACGATATCCAAATACTTGGATGCGCGTCTTATTGTTTTTCTAGACGAAAGCACTCGAGATGCAGCGATCGCTCGTCTTGTTGATGTTTTGGATGAGGCTGGCAAATTGCGCGATAAAAATAAGTTTCACACTGCAATACTTGGGCGAGAAAAAATCGTATCTACTGGAATTGGAATTGGTGTAGCAATACCCCATGCGAAGCTCGAAGGATATAGCGACTTTTTCATTGCAATAGGAATACAGAAGAAAAAAGGGATCGATTGGAATGCTCTCGATGGTTCAGAAGTTAAACTGATCTTTATGATCGGTGGACCAGAAAATAAACAGACAGAATATTTAAAGATTCTTTCCCGCCTTACACAGGCTGTGAAAGATGAGGACAGAAGAAAGAAAATCCTCAAAACAAACTCTCCAGACCAAGTAATAGATCTATTCCAAGGGTGCTGATATGGACCTGAAAATCAAAGATGTAGCTGAGCTTTTAAATTTATCAGAGACAACAATACGTAGATGGCTGAGCGATGGAAAAATTCCAGCTTACCGATTAAATCATCAATACAGATTTAGCCGCATTGAAATAGAAAATTGGATGATGAGCTGTAAACTCGATACGGAAAAAGAATTCACTGCTTTTGAAGAAAAGCAGATCTATCCTCCTTTAGAAAATGCTCCCGATATACAATCTTCACGTAGTGGCACCCAGCAATTCAGCCTTTATAGAGCCGTGAATAAAGGTGAGGTGCTTGTAAACGTAGAAGGAGATACTAAAGAAGATATTATCAAGGCAACGCTTAAGGCTGTAGCTCCAAATTTTGGCTTCGATGCTGAAGTGGTAGCTGAGCTGTTCCTCGACAGAGAAAAGCTCATGCCAACCTCTCTTAACAATGGTATCGCTGTACCGCATAGTAGAGACTTCATACTCAAAGGGACAGCTTCTGAAATGGTCGTTGTGGTTTTCCCTAAAAAGCCTATTGAATATGGCGCTTTAGACGGTAAACCGGTTCATACCTTGTTTTTCTTGTTCTCATCGGATGACAAAAGACATTTGCATCTTCTTGCTAAGATCGCTCACTTAAGCGGTCATGCAGACTCCTTGCAAATGCTAAAAGAAAAGCCTTCAAAGGAAGGCTTCTTAGATTTTGTCAAAGATTGGGAAAGTAAGATTCGTCATCCAGCTTAAGGATCAAATGCTGGTGGAACTCTAGTTTCTGCATCTTGCGTAAGAGCCATGTTGCTACCTGTAGACCATTTGACGTTTCCAGATGCCTCAACTAGACAAATTTTGCATTCTCCATTTACTAGAACCTCTGTATCAAGACACCATACTTTTCCATCGCTTGAGCAATTAAGAGGTATACCGTTTGTGCTTGGGTTATCCCAGCTTAAATCAACAGCCTCTCTATCTCTTATTATTGTTCCACTGCCAACAAGAACGAGGCGGTTTCCGAATCCTACATCGATCGGTACTTCAAAGCGTGCTCTCATTGAAGGTTCTGCTGTAGCCGGTGCTTGAGCAGCTAGATGAGGTGTATGTGTTCGAGGAGGTGTGGGACGGTGATCATCAATGGCGTCCTCAAGCGCGGGTGTAGTATGAAGAAGATAATAATGTTCACCTGTTTTCATTATATGGATAGTTTGAGGATCTCTTGGGTCAAGAAGGCGATCTTCAGATATAACCTGTGCAGGTTGTCCTACTTGATGGATCATAATAGGAAGATTAAGAGCATTTGAAAGAGCTATAATTGTCATAAAGCTCGCGTCTTTTCCCATTTCTTTTGTGTAATTGTCTACAAGGGTTTGGTAATTCGGCGCTGAGAAGATTTCATCTTGTTCAAGGTGAAATTCTTGACTTAAGGAAATATCAAAATTTTCATAATTTCCTCTATTAGAAATCATTTCATCTGCTGCTATCTCCCTGAGAGCTCGAATAAATTGCATCATCTGATTTGTATTACTGATACAGCCTTCTGTATTGGGATGAGTCAATTGTTGTGTAAGAAACTCCATCAAAGAGGTTCTATACTCAGGATCGAAATTATCGATTGGGGAAGATCCTCGAGTGGGATCTGGAGTCGTGAACTTTTCTATAAATCTAGATAGAAGCTCTGGATTCCCAAGGATATGAGTTGCAATAGATGTGTAAAAGCAATTCCCATCTCCAAGTATTTCTCTATATTCGAGAGAGGCCAAGTCTAATCCAGCTTGTGTAATGCATGCTCTTAAATCCCTAGCTGCAGGGGTCTCTATCCTTTCACGGTAAAGACTAACTACAACATCTGTAAAATAGGATCTTGCACCGGCCATTATATCAGGTGTTGGGAATTGGTATTCGGGAGCTATAGTACGGATAGTGTTGCATAACCTTTTATAAATTTTGCGTATGTTTGCATCAATTTCTGTAATCGTAATAGGTTGAAATTCAAAGCCGGGGAGCTCACGTCCTTCTTTCGAGACGCAACTTTTCATGTAATCCTCTAGCTTAGCAAGACTTTGATTGCACAATTCTGAAATTCTTGAGTGGACCGCAGGGAGTTCTCCAGGATTTGTTGCACGAGCTCTTAACCGACCATCTAACAAGTTGGCATCATGTGATATGGTTTCAACTGTAGGGATTAATGCATCGAGTCTTGTAGTAAGTGTGGCAGGGGAAATAAATGACATGAAATTCCTAGATTTTGTTTAATTAATAATAAATATTATATTTAAAATGTTTTATTTATTCAATGTTATAATTATATTTGTAATCCTATAATTTGGGGAATGTTGAAAATTTTAGTGTTGTAATGAACCAAAATAAAGTAGGGGAAGGAAGCCAAAGGTTAATAAGGGACATTGATAATCAATGTGTTATCTTTTGAAAATCTCGAATTTTTTTACTCAATACGTTGAGTAAATCTAGCATCTATTATGTAACATGCTAACTTTAAGTTGTTTAAACTTTCCTCTGATGGGAAGTTCAATTGTTTCTTACAGAATAGATTGAACTTGCGCTGATTTTCTTAAAGTTGATAAAATCGCACGTTTTATATGACATGTCCAACCTGTGGGATTATGCAAAGTCAAGAGCATTTCAGATTCTTCGCTCTAAGCCTCAGCTCTTTAGAGTTGGTTGCAGCTTCCTGTCTATCTATTATTATTACTGCCGCCGCAGTCTTTGCCGTGCGCCTAGCGCACTAACATCACTTTGCTTTTCTTACACTTTATTTTTCCCAAACATCCAAGGTCTTAAGAGCTTAAGATAAAAAATCCGCTCCCTTGGGTAAAAGTATTACTTATTTAGGATGTTATGAAAACCTTACTTAGATCGCAGTCCCTCTCTTCAGGATTTGCCCTGTTTTCGATGTTTTTTGGTGCGGGTAACCTGATTTTTCCTTTGGCTCTCGGCCAGATGGCAGGGGACCAGAACTTTTATGCTATGCTAGGACTTATACTAACAGCTGTTATTGTCCCACTCATTGGGGTTATTGCGATACTGCTGTTTGATGGAGATTACCACAGTTTTTTTGCAAAGCTTGGCAAATGGCCAGGTTTTGCGCTCGCCCTTACTATTATTACCCTGCTGGGTCCCCTTGGATCTACCCCTCGCTGCATTGCTTTATCATTTTCAACGGTGAAGAGCTTCTTTCCCGGGACCTCTGCGGTGATCTTTAGCGCCATATCTTGCCTTCTCATTTTTCTTTTCACAGTAAGAAAAAATAGAATCATAGAAATTCTCGGTAGGTTTTTAACGCCTATCCTTTTGCTTGGGCTTGGATTTATTATCGTCAGAGGGTTCATGACAGAGGGAGTTGCAGAAGAGAGTCAAGTAGAACGTATGAACTTATTTCTGCATGGGCTAAAAGAAGGCTACAATACGATGGATCTTCTCGCTGCGTTCTTCTTTTCTTCCTCAATCATTATGATGCTGAAAAATAAAAACGGGGAAGGTGAAGATCCATCCCATATAAGACGGACACTTAAAGCTACCGTTATCGGTGGAGGACTTCTAGCTCTTGTATACCTTTGCTTTAGCTATATCGCGTCTGTTCATGCATCATCGCTCGAAATTAGCGGAAAAGAGCAGATACTGACAGCTCTTGCGCTAAAAGTTGCTGGACCCTTTGCTGGCATTGTTCTTTGTATAACTGTTGCGCTCACATGTCTTACAACTGCGATCGCTCTGATTTCCGTGTTCGCTGATTTTGTAAAAACCAGGGTATTACAAGATAAAGTGCGCTATGAGGTGATTTTAATCGGTTCATTACTTATCACATTTTTGATAGCGAATATTGAGTTTAAAGGGATATCCGCTTTTTTAGGGCCTATCCTTGAGGTATGTTATCCGGGACTTATTGTTTTGAGCATAGGGAGCATTGCTTCCCATTTTGTAGATTTTAAGCCTATGAAGTTTTTAGTATTTTTAGCATTTATTTGTTCTACAGTAATTTACTTCTATTAAAGGGGAGTTTTTTGCTAAAGATTGAAAATATTATGTCGTTAGTTTTGTTGGCACAAAGGGCAAAGCCCTTTTGCCGTGTAAATAATTCTCTTGGAGATTATTCTTTAAGAGAGAAAAACTTTTAAGAAAGTAGTATGTATGTCTAAAGGATTATTTGTAAAAAAATCAGTCAGGTCTTTACTAGAAGAAGCTGCTGAAAAAAGACACACGTTAAAGCGCTCTCTGAGCGCTCTTAACTTAACAGCCATCGGTATCGGTGCGATCATCGGTGCGGGTCTGTTTGTATTAACAGGGCAAGCTGCTGCAGAATATGCAGGTCCTGGTATTACCATTTCGTTCATATTAGCCGGGATCATTTCCATTTTTGCGGCCCTTTGCTATGCGGAGCTCGCCTCTTTAATCCCTATATCTGGTAGTGCTTACTCCTATGTATATGTAACGATGGGCGAGTTCGCTGCGTGGATGATAGGGTGCGTGCTGACACTTGAATACCTACTATCTGCCTGTACAGTAGCGGTCGGCTGGTCGGGGTACTTTAAAAGCTTGCTCGCTGATTTCGGGCTTGCTATCCCTAAATATTTATCCAGTTCTCCATTTGTTTACGATCTGGAAACAGGATGGGCTTTGAGTGGAGATATGATCAATTTGCCAGCTGTTGTAATTACTGCGATTATGGGTTATCTCATCGCTGTAGGGATCAAAGCGGCTGCAAGTTTTAATAACGTTATGGTGGTGATTAAGCTAGCTGTAGTTGTCCTCTTCATCGGTTGCGGTATCGCATACATCAAAGCGGATAATTTAACTCCGTTTATCCCTGAAAATACTGGTAACTTCGGTCAATATGGCTTTAGTGGTGTTTTAAGAGGCGCAAGCGTTGTCTTCTTCGCCTTTATCGGTTTCGATGCTCTTTCCACACTTGCTCAAGAAGCAAAAAATCCTCAAAAGGATCTGCCAAGAGGCATGCTTGGATCTCTCGGTATCTGCACTATCATTTACATCATAGTAGGTGTAGTGCTTACAGGTCTTGTAAGCTACAAGTTTTTAAATGTAGCAGATCCTATAGCTGTAGCTGTTAATGTTCTAGGAACGAAGTTTCTTTGGCTGAGACTATTTGTGAAAGTGGCGATCCTTGCCGGACTTACATCCGTTGTGCTTGTGATGTTGCTCGGGCAAACAAGGATTTTGTATACGATGGCGCATGATGGCCTTCTTCCCGCAAGATTTCGTAAAATTAGCGACAAGACGCATACGCCGCTGTTTACCACAGTGATTGTATGCCTTGTAGCCATGCTCATTGCAGGACTGTTCCCTGTAGGGATTTTAGGGCAGCTCGTATCTATGGGAACACTTATGGTGTTTGCGATCGTATGCTTTGGCGTACTCATACTACGCTATAAACAGCCATCGCTTCATAGACCGTTTAAAGTACCTTTTGCTCCGTGGATTCCACTTCTTGGAACGATAGCAAGCTTTATGCAGATGTTATTTCTTCCTGCTGTTACGTGGTTGCAGCTGATCGTATGGCTGGCAGTCGGTTGCTACGTCTACTTTAAGTACAGTATCCATCACAGCAAAGTGCGTAAGGGGATCAAATAACACCTATACGCTATGCGTTTTTTTCTTCCTCCCGAGAGGGAGGAAGAAAATAAGTCCTATAAAAATCCATCCCATCAAAAAAAAGCAGTCATTGATTGCCATCATCGCCGATTGTACATCAAGTTGCATACCGGTAAAGGCGAGTGCTTTGATCCCATCGATCCCTTGTGCTGCAAGGTCTGAGAGATACTGCTGAAAATTCACAGAGTATTCAGTGAGGTTTGATCCGATCCTCTCATGATGATATGCGGTTCTTCGAACCCAGATCGTCGTAAAGACAGAGGTTCCCACACCGCCAAACATCGCTCTTACAAAATGAAAGAAACCTGTGGCACTCGGTAGTTGATCATTGGGTATATCTTGAATGCTCAGTGACATCAGAGGGGTGATGAAAAAGACAAGACCACATCCCATTAAAAAGCGGGAGAATGCCACGTGGAAAAAGTCGACATCAGTATCGAAGTAGGCGGAATAAAAACACGATATGGAGAAGATGATAAAACAAATAAATAAGGGTCTGACACATCCATATTTAGTAATCATCCATCCAGAAAATGTGGAAAACAGAAAGGGAGCGATGCCAAGAGGTGCTACAGCAAGGCCTGCCCATATCGAGGTATAATTCATATTAGTCTGTAGCCAAAGGGGGACGAGAACGATCGCTCCAAAGTAGCTTGCGTAGATCACCATGATATAAAGTATCGATACAGCATAGCTTCTGATCTTAAATAGGCTTAAATCAATGAGAGGATGCTTATGGAAATATTCCCATAAAAATAGATACAGGAAGCCAAGCAGGCTAATGATGCTTAAGGTGATGATGAGATTGGATCTTAGCCAATCATATTGCTCTCCTTTATCGAGAATGAACTGCAGAGAAGAGACCGCAATGGCAAGGAGAATGAAGCCTATCCAGTCGACAGGTTTTTTGATGATGGGCGTCTCAAAAGGTCTTAAATAGAGCCAAAGAAGAGCTGCACTTAACAGTCCAATCGGAATGTTGATGTAAAAGATCCAAGGCCAAACATAGTCGTATGATATCCACCCTCCCAAAATGGGGCCTACAACAGGAGCTGTGATAATAATCACGCTCCATATGGCCATAACCTCGTTTTTTTTCTCAGGCGGGTTGGTTGCGACGATTAAACTTTGACTTAAGGGAATCAAAGGACCTGCCACCATCCCTTGGAAGAATCTAGATACGATTAGCATCGGGAAGTTAAGTGCTCCACCGCAAAGCCAGGAAAAAAGAACGAAGCCGAGTATCGATAGCATGAGTAACTTAACAGCACCGATCCTTTTGGTAAGCCACCCTGTCATCGGCAGGATGATCGCATTGCCTACTGCAAAGGAGGTGATGACATAGGTCCCTTGGTCTGTACTAACACCGAGATCGCCTGATATGTAGGGTATAGAGACATTAGCGATGGAATAATCCAAGACGATCAAAAAAGTCGCGACCGACAGAGCAAAAATGGACAGCAGCCGCGGTAGCCCCTTAAGGTACTCTGGAGCTGTCTTCTGTATCGCTGGACTCGCCATAAGATTCTAATTCCATTGAAAAGATCGACATATTCGAGAGGATGATGTCTTCGATGACTTGGTCTACACCATCTTCTTCATTTGCAAAGATATCCGTTATAAAACGGGGCTGGTCTATAGGACGCACTGGTGGGCTCATAGTCCCCGCGGTATCTGTTGTGTCTACGGTTGCTTCCATAGAAAGGCCAAGGCGTAAGGGATGCTCCTCTAGAGCTTTTAGTGGTATGTCTATACGAACAGGGATCCTTTGTACGATTTTGATCCAGTTGCCGGTGGCATTTTGAGGGGGAAGGACAGAAAAGATACTGCCCGTACCGCCACCGACACCTGTGATTGTTCCTGTAAAATCAACGCTGCCACCATACATATCAGCTCTAAGCTTCACGCTCTGGCCAACACGCATTCTAGAGATTTGCACTTCCTTGAAATTGGCATCGATCCACATTTGATCTAGCGGTATCACAGAAAGGAGCGCCTGAGTGGGCTCGACCCATTTTCCTACTTGTATGCTGCGCTGTGCTACGATACCCGTCACTGGAGCGTATAGGGTACATCTTCTTAGCATGATCCAAGCTTCTCTTACCATTTGCACAGCTCTCTCAACCATAGGATGTGTTTCAATCGTAGTATTATCGATCTGGGCCATCACGCCAAAATACGCCTGCTCTGTTCCAATAAGGGAAAAGTAAGTGCTAGCCATATCACTTGTGGCATGTTCAAAATCTTCTTTGGATACACTGCCTGAAGGAGCTAAAAGGGCTCTTCTTTCATAGTCTAACGCGTTTTTGATGAAGATCGCTTTTTTCTCTTCGATTTCAGCGCTTAACTGTTTGGCGTCAGCAAAAAGTTTAGCCACTTTCCTAACGGTTTCTGCAAGGTCTTGTTTGGCTTTTTCTAGATTGATCTGGTGATCGGTTGTGTCAAGTTGCACTAAGGGAGTGTCTTTCATGACATAATCGGTGTCTTGTACATAAATCGTAGTAACAATACCTGGTACCTGGGCTGTGATCATGACCATGTTGCCATTGACATACGCATCGTCGGTATATTCATGGAACCTTCCATAAGTAAACCAATAGATGAAGTAAGCCGCTCCAATCAGGCAAATAACAAGTGTTACAAGCAGGAGTACTTTGTTTCTGTTTCGCTTATTTGGAAGGGGCTCATTGGGATCGTAGATGATCTTTTTTTGTGTAGCTCCATTTCCTGCTGGCTCTTTAGGTAGATCGGTTACTTCCATACTCTAGCCTCCCTCTACAATTGAAGGGAGATCATCTGCAAGATAACCACCACCGAGCGATTTGATCAAACGAACTACAGAGAGCATTTTAAAGCTTTCGAGCTCCACTTTATTTATTTGTTCTTCCACACGCTCTCTATAACTCACAAGAAATTGGACGTAGTCATCAAGTCCTTTCTCAAAACGCTGGTGATATAAAAGCTCTTTGTCCTTTCTTGTGCTAACGACTTTTCCTTGGAGCTGTATCCTATCATGCAATGAATACAGAGTACTCATCTCACTTGCTACTTCTTTGGCAGCGTCTAGTAGCCCTTCATTATATGTGGCGACAGCTTCGTTGAACTTAGCGATCTTAGACGAGAGATTAGCGTAGAGGCTTCCTCCGGTAAAGATGGGAAGATGGATGGCCGGCTGCAGAGCCCCTGTTCTACTTGACCAACTAAAGAGTGTGGGAAACTGCAAAGACTCCAGCCCTGCGAAAGCAGCTAGGTTAATATTGGGATAGAAGTCTGTTTTCGCAACGCCGATCTCAAGAGATGCCGCCTCAGCCCGCCAGATCATCGCCATCAGATCGGCTCTTCGAGCTAGAAGATCGGCGCCTAAGTGATCAGGCAGAGGGATCGGTCTTTCAAAATGAAGAGGCACATAAGCAAGATCTAGAGTTGCGTCAGGCCCCTCAGCTGTGAGAGCTTTGAGCATATACAGATCGATTTCGATGTTATTTCGTGTCTCAGAGAGTTTCTGCTCTATGTTATAGACTTCTCTTTCAGCATCAAGGCCGGAAATTTTATTCTTAAGACCTGCTGCGTCCTGCTTTAAGATCAGATCGTAACTTATTTTCCATGAATCTAGTAGGTTTTGCTCGAGAAGCTCTTCGGCCTTATGGGTCTGCAGTTCAAAATAAGCAAAAGCTACAAGTGTACTGATGCTAAGCTCCGATTGGATCCTATCAGCGAGATCGGCTTTAGCCTCTCCAAGAGCTGCTCTATATTTCTTCAGATTGCGTCCCCAGAAATCAAATTCATAAAAGAAATTCAGAGAAAGATCGATTGTGTTGGCTTTGGAAGGGATGCTGAGTCCTGTTGATTTAGCGATAGCCGGATCAATTGCATAAAAGTCTCTTACGAAACCATTTTTGCTGTAGTACTGCCAGTTCTCCATATAGTCAGCGTTTAGTGTCGGAAAAAGGGCTGAGCGTACCTTTTTTGCATTCTGCTCTGCCACGATAAGCCTTGCCTGCACTTTCTGGATGGTAGGGTTTTGCTTTATCGCTTTTTCTATCAGATTAGAAAGCTGAGGATCATCAAACACCTCCCACCAAAGGCGGCTGGGCCATTCACCCACTGCAAATTGCGAGGAATTAAGTGCTTTTTCTAGAGTATTCTCCATAGGGAGGGGATCGGAAATGGTAGCTTTTTCCGGATGGTGTCCGCAGCTGCATCCTATGCAGCAAAGAGAGTAAAATAGAAAAAGCTTCTTAATACAATTATCCATTAGAAATGTTTTGTGAGTTTATTTTACTCATAAATCATGAGGTTTTTAATTAAAATACTTTATTGTTGTATTTTTAAATAATTTGATGAAGTTGGATGAATAAATGGAATAGGAATCGAGTGATTGGTTTTTACGGGGAATTAAAAATCTGTTTTTAAGAATGCAATTCGTTAAACAAGAAAGGCGGCTTTTAAAACCGCCTTGCGTAGACAGGGTGCTTTATGCAGCTCCTGGAGTCCTTCTTAATGGAAGCTCTATCGAAGTAATAGCTGCTACATGATCTGCTGGTGCATCTTTATCAAATACTCTGGCTCTTACTCCACCGAATCGAGCTCTACCTTCTGGTATATCATCAGGCGTAGGTGTTTTGAGCTTGCTTATGAGACAGTCTAGTTTTGAAAGAACAAAATAAGAGATAAAGTTCACTAAAGGAAGAGCAAGGGATAGGCCTGTGAGTATATGAAGAGCTCTTTCTTTCAAGGATAGGGTTGTGGATGATTTGTCCTTAGAAAAAATCCTTTGGGCAGCATTGTCAACTTTTCCGTTTACGGTATAGGTAAAATGGTTAGCCGCTTCCTCATAAGGAGCTAGAAGTTTAGAGAAAACTGAAGAAATTTGAGGATTTGTAAAACATATTTGCATAATAGACTCTTGGTAAATGATTGTATTATATTAGATGTCATATTAATTAGGATGTTATTTAATATTTAATATTTAATATTTAATATTTTAATTTTATAATGTTGCTATTAACAAAAAATATTTCTATATTTTCTTGTTTTTTTTAAACATCAAGAGAGGAGTTTTCTTATGGCAAGTAACGTAACAATGACTGCACCAAGAGCGCCAGGTGCTTCACCAGCTCCAGCTGCTTCCCCATCTACACTGCAAGGTAGATCTGTTCAAGCAATCCAAACGCAAAATGCAGGTGGCGTTAGCGGGCAAATAGCAAGTGTGATAAAGGCTCTAGTGCTTAGCACGGCAGCAGTTGCGATCACAGCGATTACCGCATGGGCAAGCATATTGTTAACAGTCGTACTCACAGGAGTAAGTCCCTTAACTCTTATAGCAACCATTCCACTGAGTTTTTCATTAATGGCCTCTACAATACGATTAGTAGCGGTACCATTACTTATTAATGCAAACGAATCATTTAGCCAAGTAACGGCTTAGTAAATAAAAAATGCGGATCTAAAAGATCCGCTTTTTTTCTCATTTGAGCCTCTAAACCTCAAGCTGCTTTTTTACTCTTATACTTTTTGTAAAAATAGAAAAGGAAGACGGGGGCGATCGTAATAAGATTACCAAGACATATCATCGATAGATACCTGCCATTTGATCCTATGTCGACGTTTGCTGGAGGCAGGAACGTCACAGAGATCGTTGCAAGGCATCCGCAGAGACCAAGAAGTGCTGTTGTCCACATACCGATGTGACGCCCTGGTATTTTAAATACTTTGGGTCTATCCACAAATCTATAGTGAAGCTTGAGAGCTGCTAGGAACATAAGCACGTACATGATCATGTATAGCTCAGTGCTAAGCGCTGTTAAAAACCAAAATACTCCGTTGATACTTGGCACACAGAAGAAGAGCAGACATAAGATAGTCACAAGTATGGCTTGAGCAATCAAGATGCGTGCTGCTACCCCATTTTTATTTTTACGAGAAAAATAGGGGGGGAGGAATCCAAACTCCGCTGCATGAAGAAGACCTTTTGCAGGGGAGATGAGCCAGTTGGTGATGTTACCAATCGATCCTATGACAATAAGGACGGTCATAACAGGAATAAGGTAGGAAAGGCCAAACGTATTAAACATCTGTGTAAATACTTGCATCACACCTGCAACTAAGTTGATCTCTTGTTCTGGTACTATGATGGCAATGGCAAGTGAGCCAAATACCATGGAGAGTAAAATGAACAGGCTTGAATAAAGCACAGCTTTAGGGAAGTTGCGCTGAGGGTCTTTGATGTCATTGACATGCACGCCTGATAGCTCCATTCCAAGGAACGATGCCATAATCGCGATTAATGATACCCAGTTACTTGTATGAGCAAGCGATGGGAACAGGCTCGGGGTATCGAACTTAATCTGTATAGGTTTACCAGTAAACACCCATGCGCATCCAAGACCTACTAAAAAAAGCAGAGGAAGGACTGTTCCAAAGAGCCCACAAACGTTATTCATGCCAGCGGAAATATGAAGGCCTCTCATGTTGATAAGCGTGACCGACCAAAAAACGGTAAGTATTACACTAAGTAAGAACCAGGTATTCTCAGCTAAGGCCGGATCGATCAAATAGGCGAGTGTTCCTGCAATGAAAGAGAGGATGGTTGGATACCATACCATCGTATTGATCCACTGCATCCAAATGGCCACCATTGCCCATTTTTCTCCAAAGGCTTTATCCACCCAATGATAAACTCCCCCTTTTTCGGAGAAGGTAGCAGAGAGCTCTGCTGCGACAAGCGATGTCGGTACTAAGAATAAGATGGCAGAGAGGACGAAGAAAAAGATTAGCTCGCTTCCGAAAAGAGCGGACGCCGGCAAATTTTTTATGCTGTCGATAGATGCGACAATTAGAAGTACTAAAGAAATTAAAGGGATCTTTTTAGACATGTATTTCCTTAAAAAAATCGTATCTGTTATTTGTAAACTTCAATCTTAAATGTATTTAGTAAAAGGGTATCGATTCAATTACTATTTTGCATAATCATGCATTTACTGACTATGCCCCAGCTGCAATTACCCGTGATTCTTCGTGATAGGTAGGGCCAGACGCCCGGATCATCGCTCCGCCTAGGCATACATCTCCATCATAAAATACGACAGACTGTCTTGGAGTAATCGCTCTTTGAGGTTTTAAGAATCTTATAGTAACAATGCCGTTTTCTATGCTTTCAATGACGCAGTCTTGGTCTTGCTGGCGATAACGAATTTTTGCTTTGCATGCATAAGGCAGCTCGGAAGGAGCTTTTCCAACCCATGAAATATCTGTCGCGGTAAGGGTGTCGGAATAAAGAGCTGGGTGATCAGAGCCTTGCTCAACGTAGACAACATTTCTTTCTGCATTTTTCCCTACGACAAACCAAGCCTCGCCAGGGCCTCCGATGCCGATCCCTTTACGCTGCCCGATGGTGTAATAGGCCATACCTTCGTGTGTGCCTACTTTTCTGCCATCAAGGGTAAGGAACGATCCATTCTGATAGGGTATGTACGCGCTAACAAAATTTTTAAAGTTTCTCTCTCCAATAAAGCAGATGCCAGTGCTGTCTTTTTTTTCTGCGGTAGAAAGGCCATTTTCTGCAGCGATCCTTCTGACCTCATCTTTAGGTAGATGGCCTATAGGGAAGAGCACAGATTTAAGGATGTCTTTTTTGAGGGTATATAGAAAATAGCTTTGGTCTTTTCCGGGATCGTTACCTTTGAGAAGTAAAGGTCCCTCAGGACTATTTTGGATCTGGCAGTAATGACCTGTTGCTAAAAAGTCAGCGCCCAGAGATTTGGCTTTCGCTAAAAAGACTTGAAACTTGATTTCTCTATTACAGAGGATATCGGGATTAGGAGTATGTCCCATTTTCAATTCTTCAATGAAATGGGAAAAGACGCTGTCCCAGTATTCTTTGACAAAGTTTACAGAGTAGTAGGGGATACCGATTTTTTCACAAACTTTTACGACGTCCTCGTATTCCTTAGCAGAGGTACAGACCCCATTTTCGTCTTTTTCTTCCCAGTTTTTCATAAATAGGCCAATGACATTATAGCCTTGGCTTTTGAGCAAGAGGGCAGATACGGACGAGTCAACTCCTCCGGACATGCCAACGACGACTGTGGTTTGATGGGTACTCATACAATCCCTGTAAAATGGGCAGCCATCATACGATATTTTGGAAAATATTCAGAGGAAAAAGAAATGGCTCTAGTTGGATGTGTAAATATTTTTTTTTAATATATTGGATGAATGGCTTGAAATTAACCAAATAACTTTATGATATGACTAAAAAGTTTGGTTGACATCCTTGAGAAGTTATTTGGAAATGTCGTTATAGAAAAGATCCTGTTTAATTTTTGGTAAATCAAACGAGTTATGGAGCTCAGCTTGCGAGTTCAATAGGCATTCCTATCTGATAGTGTGCAAGTGGCATTGGGAAGACTGGCGCAAGGGGGAGTGATAGTTAGGCAGCCTATAGGAAAAACCCAAGTCTATCAATTCAATCCTCGTTATCCGTTTCTGGAGGAATTAAAGGCTTTTTTAAACAAGGCGTATGACTGCCTCCCTGAAGATTTTAAGCGGAAATATTATGAAGCTCCTGTAAGAAAAAGACCTCGTAGGAAAGGAAAGCCATTATGATTGATTGGGAAAAGATTACATTGGAAGATTTGGCTGGATTTCTTTCTGAAGAGCTTCGCAAAAGAGATATAGATGTAATTTTGGTTGGCGGAGCATGTGTAACAATCTATTCGCGTAATCTTTACCAGTCATACGATTTGGACTTCATAGCTTATGAAGATATGAAGAAAGTGAAGCTGGCTTTAGAGGAGCTTGGCTTCTATGAGAAAGGAGGATATTTCTGCCATCACAAGTCTGACTGGTTTATTGAATTTGTTTCATCGCCAGTGGCTGTTGGAAATGAGATCATTTCAGAATTTGAACTAATGCAAGTTCAAACCGGAAAAATAAAAATGCTCCGAGTAGAAGATAGTGTGAAAGATCGTGTAGCCGGTTACTTTTACTGGCAAGGATTAGATCAAGCAATTACGATTTCTCTAGAAAGAAAAGTAGATTTGAAAGAAGTGGAAAATTGGTCTATTAAAGAAGGCTTTCAGAAGGAATTTCAAGAATTTCTAAACAGATTAGAAAAAGATAAAAAGTAAAGAAAAGCCCTTAAGAAGATCTTAAGGGCTTTTGTAAAAACTATTCTTTGCTTTTCTTGGGTTTTGAAGGTGAAGGTCCCGCAGAGACTAGGTTCTCCTCAGTTGATGGGGCCTGTTCACTATCTGCAAAAACAAGTTTGTCATTCTCAGACGTTACGCTCAGATCGCCACCTTTATCAGGATTGAGTAGAAGGCGCTCTGCTAGAGGATCTTCTAAGTACTGCTCGATCACGCGGCGCAGAGGTCTTGCTCCCATTTCTGGTTGGAAGCCTTTGCTGACAAGGAAATCTTTGGCTTTTTGATCCAAAGAGATCTTGATTTGTTTGCGTGCTAGGCGTTTTTTCACTTTGGATACTTCAAGTTCTATGACTTCAATTAAGTGCACTTTATCAAGCGGCTTGAAGATAATCGTGCTATCAAGTCTGTTAAGGAACTCAGGCTTGAATGCTTTCTTGACTGAGCTATCGATCTTTTCTTGCATTGCCTTGTAATCGATCATTCCTTCTGTCGAACCAAACCCTACTTCGGAGGATCTGCGGATCAGATCAGCGCCGAGGTTAGAGGTCAAGATGACAATGGTATTGCGGAAGTCGATCTTTCTTCCAAACGAGTCTGTAAGGCGACCTTCTTCTAAGATTTGTAGAAGCAGGTTCATCACGTCAGGGTGAGCTTTTTCTACTTCATCAAATAGCACTACACAATAAGGACGCTGGCGTACTTGCTCTGTCAGCTGGCCACCTTCTTCGTGTCCAACATAGCCCGGAGGCGAGCCTGTCATACGGCTGATTGCAAATTTCTCCATGTACTCAGACATGTCAACTTGTATGAGCGCGTCTTCTCCACCGAACATATTCACCGCAAGCTGCTTGGCAAGAAGTGTTTTTCCAACGCCTGTAGGGCCTAGGAATAAAAAGGCTCCGATAGGACGGTTTGGATCTTTGATATCGGCTCTGCTTCTTCTGATCGCTCTACAAACAGTGCTGATAGCATCATCTTGTCCAATGATGTTCCCTTTTAGGATCTCTTCCATTTTAAGAACTTTCGTAGTTTCACCCTCGGTTAGACGTGTGAGAGGAACTCCTGTTTGTTTTGCGACGATCGCAGCCACTTCTTCTTCATCAACGATGACTTGGTGCTCATCTTTTTTGCTTTCCCATTCAGAAATAATCTGCTGGAGTTTTTCTCTGAGTGTCTTTTCTTTGTCACGAAGTTTGGCAGCTTTTTCATATTCTTGCTTACCGATCGATTCTTCTTTAGCAAGGCGTACTTCTTCGATTTCTGCTTCATACTTTGTGATGTCGTGAGGCTGGTGCATCGCTGCAATACGGGCTTTAGCACCTGCTTCATCGATAAGGTCGATCGCTTTATCAGGAAGGAATCTTCCAGTGATGTAACGGTCTGATAGGTAGACAGCACTTTTAACAGCAGCATCTGTATAGATACATTTGTGGTGCTCTTCATATTTAGGTTTAAGACCCATGAGGATCGATGTAGACTCATCGAGAGAAGGAGGAGCTACAAGGATCTTTTGGAATCTTCTTTCAAGAGCTGCATCTTTTTCGATGTGTTTTCTGTATTCATCGATAGTGGTAGCGCCGATACACTGGATCTCTCCACGGGAGAGTGATGGCTTTAATATGTTAGAAGCATCGATGGCACCTTCTGCGGCGCCAGCGCCGACAATCGTATGAATCTCGTCGATAAAGAGAAGGATGTTCCCATTCTTTTTGATCTCATCCATAACGGCTTTAATTCTCTCTTCGAACTGTCCTCTATATTTTGTACCTGCAATCATAAGAGTAAGATCTAAAGAAATTAGCCTTTTCTTCGAAAGATGATCGGGGACCTCACCTTTGACGATTGCTTGAGCAAGACCCTCGACAATCGCTGTTTTACCAACGCCCGCTTCTCCAATGAGAACTGGGTTGTTTTTACGTCTTCTGCAAAGGATCAGGATCAGTCTTTCTACTTCTTCTTGTCTACCGATCACTGGATCGAGCTTCCCTTCTCTACAAAGCTCTGTCAGGTCATGACCGTAAGCTTTAAGAGCTGGCATCTTATCCATGGCAGCTGAAGACATCTTGTCTTGAGGTGACTTAGAGGATGAAGGGCCAGGAGTTGGGCCTCCAGACATTCCCATAGGAGGAAGTTGTAGGTTGAATGTCTCAAGCTCTTTAAGAACTTCTTTTCTTACATCTTTCAGATTGACGTTAAGATTTTCAAGTACTTGCGCTGCCACTCCATCTGTTTGACGAAGTAGTGCTAGGAGCAGGTGTTCTGTTCCTACATAATTATGATTGAGGCTTGCAGCTTCTTCATTTGCAAACTCGAAAACTTTTTTCACTTTGCCAGTGAGCGCTGGGTCGCCATACACTTGTATCTCTGGGCCAAAGCCAACAAGTCTTTCCACTTCTGTTCGAACAGTTTCATAATCGAGGTTAAGATTGCGAAGAACATTTACCGCAATGCCCTGGCCGAGTTTTAAAAGACCGAGTAGTACGTGCTCTGTTCCTAGATAATTGTGATTCAGGCGCTGGGCTTCTTTTTTAGCCAGCTTGATCACCTGTTTGGCGCGATTCGTAAATTTATCAAACATACCGCTTTTTCCTCTTATGTGGTGACTTTAGGCAATTGTATTAGCTATTTCCTTTTTTTGGCAAATTACGCGATGTTTATCAACTAAATTTTTTTCTTTTCTCAAAGATTTTTTATTTACTTAAAAAAAAGATTGAGAAAGAAGTTTTAGAAAATGAAAGCTTCAGGATAAAGAAAGAGAAAACAATTTTTCTGTTTAAATAAGGTCCTTTTGTTTGAAAAGGACCCGTATTTTTCACTAACTATTAGAGAAGGGGTCTTGGTAGCGCAGCCTCTATTTGCGTAAAATCAACCTGCGCTTGTGCTTCTCCACACATCATCTCATTTGGATTATTATTCATGCAGCCATCATAGAATTGCGGAAGTGCGTTTTTTTGCAGATCGTTAAGGCTTGATTGGACTTGGGGATTAGGGGGTTTCATTCCGTTTGCTATCGTTTGAGCTTTCGTGAGATCCTGTTCTAATGAACTCATAAGCACATTCAACATTTGTGGATTCCCAGTATTTTGAGTCATTTGTTGCATTAATGCCGCAATCTGTGACATCAGGTCATTAATTTGCTGACTTGGATCCCCTCCAGCCTGTGCGGAAGGAGCGCTAGGTGGGGTTGGAGGGGTAGGTGGGGTTGGAG
>Ga0247841_10004495_pt1 | contig 23864 bp, 16 predicted proteins | sample LaCruzMarch2015__2_FD_192410 | JGI IMG/M metagenome (GOLD analysis project Ga0247841, IMG submission 192410) | Freshwater microbial communities from meromictic Lake La Cruz, Castile-La Mancha, Spain - LaCruzMarch2015_18m | ecosystem: Environmental > Aquatic > Freshwater > Lake | place: Spain... | reverse complement strand
CGCCAAAAATATCCAGCGGGGGATAGGATTCGAGACGGATTGTTTTCTCACTCATGAAATTGTTGTACCTTTGAACAGGCAAAAGTACGAATAATTCCATGGCCATCATCACACTGACGAGCGACTGGGGACTGAAGGACCACTACATGGGTGCTGTAAAGGGCGCTATCCTCCGCCAGTTTCCCGATGCCTGTATTGTTGATATTTCCCATTCCATTCCCCCTTTCGACATGAACCAGGCGGCCTTCATCATCCGCAATTTCTACCGCAACTTTCCCGAAGAGACCATCCACATCATTGCCATCAATACCGAAGCGGCGATTGAAACGCCCCATACCATCGTAAAATACAACGGCCATTACTTCATCGGCGCCGATAACGGAATTTTTTCACTCATCTTCGACAGCAAGCCCGATCGGATCATTGAACTCGATATGATCCAGGATTCCGATTATTTCACCTTCTCGGCACGGGATGTCTTCGTTAAGGTGGCCTGTCACATTGCCTCGGGTAAATCCATCGAGGAACTTGGCCATGTCCGTGACAAACTGACCCAGAAGATGGCCTTCCAGCCGGTGATCCAGGGCGACCTGATCAAGGGCAAGGTGATCTACATCGACAATTACGAGAACGTGTTCACCAACATTACTGAAAAGCTTTTCAAAACTGCCGTAAAGGGGCGGAAGTTCATCCTCACCTTCCGTTCACCCACCTATCGCATTACTTCGATCAGTCAATCCTATCAGGATGTGAACGAAGGAGAGATGCTCGCCCTCTTCAGCACCTCCGGTCACCTCGAAATCGCCATCAACAAAGGCAAGGCAAGCAGCCTGCTCGGGTTGAAGACAGATACCCCGGTAACGATTGAACTCCTTTAGAACAGTCATCGATAGCTATCCTATTTATGGGGCAAATTAATTTTAGTCATTGATGGACGAACCTGGAAAAGTTGCCGAACGTTATGAAAAACGCAAATCGGAAGCCCGTATCCTGAAGCATGCCGGATGCCATGATTTCAATTATTTTATGCAACATGAACGTGAAGCTGTATACAGTGATACTATCAAAGCGAGGTTTCCGGAAGCCGGATCGATAAAATTTATTGAGATCGGCGCTGGGACCGGTGAGAATCTTCCCTTGTTTTTAAGCCTTGGAATACTTCCTGAAAATATGGTTGCCAATGAGTTATTGCCTGATCGTGCAGCGTTATTGCGAATAAGTTTCCCCGGGGTCAGGGTGTTGGAGGGTGATGCCACATCCATTGATTTCGGGGATGAATTATTTACAGTAGTTTTTCAATCAACGGTATTCACATCTTTACTGGATGCGGAGTTTAAAAAAGAACTTGCCGACAAAATGTGGTCGATCCTGAAGCCCGGAGGAATCATATTATGGTATGATTTTATCTATGACAACCCTCAAAACCCCGATGTTAAAGGTGTCAAAGCAAGGGAAGTGCGAAGACTTTTTCCCCATTCAGATTCGTTCATTGTTAAACGGGTGACGCTGGCTCCTCCGATCGGAAGAAGAATCGGGAAGTCGTATCCTTTGGTCAACAACCTGTTCCCTTTCTTCAGAAGCCACATTGTTGCTGTATTGTCAAAAAAGATGTAGCCCCTTTCTTCAACCATGATTATGGTAGCCAGAAAAATAGTAATTTTGCACGCCCTTAATCCTATCGGTAGATGTATACTTTGTTAAAAAAGGAGGTCAATGGCTTCCTCAACTCCCTGATCGGGTACATAGTGATCCTGGTTTTTCTGCTGATGATCGGACTGTTCCTGTGGGTTTTCCCGATGCAATTCAACATTCTCGACTTCGGATATGCCAATCTCGATGGACTCTTCATCCTGGCTCCATTTGTTTTTCTTTTTCTTATTCCGGCAATCACCATGCGGTCGTTTGCCGATGAAAAGAAGAGCGGGACACTCGAATTGCTCCTTACCCAGCCGCTTACCGATCTCCAGGTCATTCTGGCCAAGTATTTTTCCGGTGTATTGTTGGTAGCGTTTTCCCTGATCCCTACCCTGGTTTATTATTTCTCCGTTTCAAGGTTGGGGCTTCCTCCCGGAAATCTTGATTCTGGCAGTATCTGGGGCTCCTATATCGGGCTTCTTTTTCTTGGAGCCAGTTTTGTTTCCATCGGTATTTTTGCTTCATCACTTACGGATAACCAGATCATCTCTTTTATTCTTGCAGTATTCATCAGCTTTTTCATGTACATGGGATTTGAGATGATCTATACCTTCGTGGTTTCGGGAAGCATCGGCCTGATGATAGAATCGCTGGGGATCAATGCCCATTACTCGTCGATGAGCCGTGGTGTGATCGACAGCCGTGACCTGATCTATTTCCTGAGCATCGCGGTCTTTTTTATTTTGCTCACCAGGGTATCGCTGGAAAGCAGAAAATGGTAAGCAGAAATTCATGCCCAAGAATTGAAATAAATAAGTTGATACCCGGATGATTAGACATGACTGACCAGAGAAAAAACATCAAGCGTTCGAACATTACCCAGTTGGTTCTTGGGATTGTGATCATCATTCTGATCAATATTATTTCACATTTCATCTTTACACGCGTCGACCTTACGGCCGAAAAGCGTTACACCCTTTCCCCGGCTACCAAACAATTGTTGAAAAAGCTGGACGATGTGGTATTTTTCAGGGTCTACCTGGAGGGTGACCTCCCCCCTGGTTTCCAGCGCCTGGCCAATGAAACGCGGGAAATGCTGAATGAATTCAGAGCCTACACCGACAATATCCAGTATGAGTTTGTAAATCCCTCCGATAATCCAAATGCCAAAGACCGTAACGATACCTATCGGCTCCTGGTCGAGCGCGGACTTCAACCTACCGACCTGAGGGTAAACGAAAAGGGGCAATCTTCCCAACTCATCATTTTCCCGGGTTGCCTGGTGACCTACAAGGGGCATGAAGCGCCTCTTCAGTTACTCATGAGCCAGTTGGGACAGGATCCAAACAAAGTGCTGAATACTTCCATCCAGGCGCTTGAATACAACCTTGCCACATCGATTCAGCAACTCACCACGATCATCAAACCGAGGGTGGCCATCATCGAAGGACATGGTGAGCTTTCCCAAATGGAGACCGTCGATCTGCAAGCCTCGTTGTCGGATTATTACAACGTGGAAAGGCTCCGGATTGACAACAAGATCAACAGTCTTACCGTCAGGTTGAAGATTGATTCGGTGGAGGACAGACTGGTGAATAAATTTCGTGCCATTATCATTATTAAACCCAGTAGGGAGTTTGACGAAAGGGACAAATTTCTGATCGATCAGTACATCATGCGCGGGGGAAAGGTTCTCTGGCTCATTGATCCCGTATTTGCCAGCATGGATAGTCTTTCCAAAAACAATTCCGGCTCCACGATGGGGATCGTCAATGCCATCAACCTCGAGGACATGCTTTATAATTACGGAGTAAGGCTTAACACCAACCTGGTGATGGACATGACCGCCATTGGAATACCATTGAAAACCGGTCAGATCGGGAATCAACCACAGTTTGATTTCTTTCCCTGGTATTTCTTCCCGTTGCTTATGCCCACCATCAATCATCCCATCGTGAATGGACTGAATGCCATCAAAACCGAGTTCATCTCGAGCATTGATACGGTAATGGCCGAAGGTGTGAAAAAAACCTATCTGCTTGCTACGTCACCCTATTCCCGCACCGTTAATGCTCCGGCGCTCATCGATCTCGAGATCCTGAGAAAGGAACCCGATCCACGCATGTTCAACAGGGGGCCGCAACCGGTCGGAGTGTTGCTCGAAGGCGTTTTTACCTCCAACTACCTGCACCGCTTGCCGCCTGAGATCTACGAAAACAAAGACCTGGATTTCCGTGAAAAGAGTAAACCCACCAAGATGATCGTGATTGCCGATGGTGATATAGCCAAGAACCAGTTTCATAATAAACAGGGTTATCCATTGCCCCTCGGGTATGATCAATGGACACGGCAAACATACGGGAATAAGGATCTTCTGTTGAACGTCATGAATTACCTCTGCGATGACTCGGGTTTGATTTCCGTGCGGTCGCGCGAGCTGAAACTGAGAATGCTCGATATGACCAAGGTGACCAAACAGCGGTTATTCTGGCAACTGGTAAATATCCTTGTGCCAGTATTCCTGATCATTGGTTTTGGAGTGGTCAAATTCAGGCTCCGAAAAAATGCATTTGCCCGTTCCATCCGAAAGAAATAACATACCCTAACTGCTTTGCGATGAAAAAAAACAGGTACTTTTTAATTTCGGTCATCATTCTGGCCATCATTTCCCTCATTCTGATCCTTACCCAGTCGAAAACTACTTTTAAACATTCCATCAGCGATTTTGCCCTGGACGACAGTTCCAATGTGACCAAGATTTTCATGTCGGATAAAAACAACAACACGGTCACCCTTACGCGTCTTGAACCCGGGAAGTGGAAGGTGAACGACAAGTATCCTGCACAAAAATTCAGCGTTGATTTATTGCTTCAAACCATGGTTGACATTCATGTCAATGAACCGGTTTCCAAGGCTGCCCATAACAACATCATCAAGAGAATGGCCGCAAACTCAGTCAAGGTGGAAATATACCAACGGGTTTACCGCATCGGTCTTTTCGGATTCATCCGCTGGTTTCCTCACGAGAAACTGACCAAGGTATATTATGTCGGAGATGCCACTCAGAGCAACCTCGGGACCTTTATGCTGATGGATCAATCCACCCAACCTTTTGTGACCTCGCTACCGGGTTTCCGGGGCTTCATTTCCCCGCGGTTCAGTCCGTTTGAGAAGTACTGGAGAGATTATTCGGTATTTAATAAAAACATCACGGAGATTTCGTCAGTACGTGTTGAGGTTCCGTCTGCCCCCGAATTATCCTATCTGGTGGAAAATACCGGAGACAATAAATTCGCTCTTCTCTCGCTGGTGGATAAACGGGAGATAAAGGATTATGACACCCTGAAACTGCTGAACTTCCTTTCGGGTTTCCGTAGCTTGAATTTTGAAGCCCTGCTGAACGATATGGATTCTCACCGAAAAGATTCAATACTGAGCTCAACCCCATTTATCGTCATAACCCTTACCGATACAGGTGGTGTGAGCAAAACCATCAGGACGTATCGTAAGCCGGGGCCCATCGGACAAACGGATGTCAATGGAAAACCATTTCCGTACGACATGGACCGGTTATATGCCCTGGTGAACGACGGTCAGGATTTCACCCTCATTCAATACTACAACTTTGACAAGGTGCTCAGGCCAAAATCCTTCTTTATGAAACAATCGCCGGGCAAAAAATGATCCGGTTTGATCTGCTTTAATCTTTCCAAATTATACTAATTTTGGTTCTTCGTAAAAACTTCACCGGGATTGAAATTTCTGATTCTTACACAATATTTTCTTCCTGAGACAGGAGCCCCGCCCAACCGCTTGTTTCAACTTGCCAAACGTTTGCAACAGAAAGGAGCCGAAGTTACCATTCTTACCGCTATGCCAAATTACCCGCAAATGCGTATTTATGATGGCTATCGGGGGAAATTTTATACCCATGAAATCATCGGCGGACTTTCGGTGCATCGGAGCTGGATATACACCGGAACCAGCAAGGCCATTCTTTTCCGGTTGATCAATTATTTCAGTTTTGTTAAAACATCTTTCCTGATCGGAGCACTCAAGCTGAGGAAACAGGATTTTATCCTGTGCGAATCACCCCCGTTGTTTCTTGGTATTTCTGCTTACCTGCTGGCAAAAATGAAAGGAGCCAGGCTGATCTTCAATGTTTCAGACCTCTGGCCCGAGAGCGCTGAAAAACTCGGGTTGGTGACGAATCGCATGCTGCTCCGTCTCTCCACAAAACTGGAAGAGTTTCTCTACCGGCATTCGCTGATGGTGACCGGTCAGACACAAGGCATCGTGCGCGACATCTCTGCCAGGTTTCCGCGGAAGACCGTTTTCTGGCTCAAAAACGGAGCAGATATGAATGATTTCGTGTCTGTACCTGAAACCAATGACTGGCGTGCAGCGGAGGGATTTCAGTACGACGATTTCCTCCTTCTCTATGCCGGTATCATGGGTCATGCCCAGGGACTTGAAGTAATCCTTCATGCCGCCCGGCTGCTGCATGACCGGGTGGAGATCAAATTCATCCTCATGGGAAGTGGTCCGGTAAAGGATAAACTGATGCGGATGAAGAAAGAGATGAAGCTGGACAATGTTTTTTTTCTCGATAACCGTCCAAAAAGCGAAGTTATCCCGGTTATACGGGAGGTCAACGCGGCGATCGTCCCTTTACGGAAGATTGAGCTGTTCAAGGGGGCTATCCCATCAAAGATCTTTGAGAACCTCGCGTTGCGCAAGCCCGTTTTACTTGGCGTTGAAGGTGAAGCGAAGGAATTGATCATCGGTCAGGGGCAAGCAGGACTTGCTTTTATCCCGGAGGATGCGAACGATCTGGCTGCAAAGATCCTTATGCTGGCCGATCATCCGGAACTGGCCAGGGAGTTTGGCAATAGCGGGTATGATTATCTTTGCCGGGAATTTGATCTCGATATCATTGCCGATGGGTTTTGGAAACTGTTAAATACCAATCAGGATGCGAAAACGAATCCATGACTATATCTGTTGGGTCTGCGCTCTTTGCATTGCCTTTTTCATCCCGGTACAGGGAAGGGTTTTACCGTTTATCATTACCATCATGGTATTCAATTGGCTGTTTGAAGGCCGGTATTTCACCACCATCCCGCTTTTTTTTAAGGAAAAGTTCCGCCTGATTACACTTTCCCTTTCCCTGATCTACATCCTTTACATGATCGGGTTATTTTACACAACGAATTATTCGTTTGGCATATTCGATGGGGAGATCAAATTGTCGTTATTCGTTTTCCCCCTGCTGTTTGCAACCTCCTGCGATGGTTTGTTTACGGTACGGCGCATGGAACAGATCATGAAAGCCTTCATCGCGGGTTGTTTTGCAGGGAGTTTGATGCTGCTGGCCCATGCTTATTATGCATGGTTCAATTACCATAACGCAAATTCTTTTTACTATACCGAACTCTCCTGGTTTTTTCACAGTACCTATCTCTCCATGTATTATGACTTTGCCATTGTGATCCTCCTTTTCAGAGGGTTATTGGATGACAAACCGGAATCTAACCTGCGGAAGACAGGCTATCTTTTATTATCGGCTTTTTTTGTTTTCATGGTTTTTCTGTTGAGTTCAAAAGCCGGAATTTTAGTTCTGTCTCTTGTTTGCTTGTTAACATTGTTGTTCTTGGTGATGAGAAGGCGTTTTAAAAAGGCTTTTGTTGTTTTCCTCGTGATGTCGGGTCTGTTTGTAGTCGGTTTTACCGTGTTATCGGTTACAGCCAAAAGGTTTATTATTGCCACAGAGGTGATGGCATCTGACCCGAAGAAAGTTGCCGACAGCAAAGATGGTACTGCAGAACGGCGTGTGATCTGGAAAGCCACGATGGACATTATTCAGCGCGATCCCATTGTTGGAGTTGGCACCGGGGACATCAAGGATGAGCTCATACAGCAATACAAAGTAAATGGGAATTTCATCGTGGTCGAGCGGAATCTGAACTCCCATAACCAGTATTTGCAGACATTCGCCACTCTCGGACTACCCGGCATTCTCACGTTACTTGCCATGCTTTTTATCCCGGCATTTCTGACGTTTCGTTCACGTCACTTTGTTTACCTGTCCTTTCTCCTGATTTTCGCCACCAATATCCTGTTTGAATCCATGTTCGAGATTCAGGCCGGGGTGATTTTTTTTGCCTTTTTCAACACCCTTCTTTTCCGGTCAGAAAACCAAAAGGGCACGATTTCTCGTGCCCCCCTGGCAAATTGAATCAAAATGACTGGTCGGTCATTAAACAAGTCCCTGTGCCAGCATGGCTTCGGCAACTTTAACGAAACCACCGATATTGGCACCTTTTACATAGTTGATGAAACCATCGGGTTCGGTTCCATATTTCACACAATTCTTGTGAATGTTGATCATGATGTTGTGGAGTTTGCTGTCCACCTCTTCGCGCGACCATGACATGCGCATCGAGTTTTGCGACATTTCGAGGCCTGAAGTGGCAACACCACCGGCATTGGCGGCTTTGCCAGGTCCGTAGAGGATCTTCTTTGAAATATAGATTCCAATGGCTTCGGGTGTTGAAGGCATATTGGCACCTTCGGAAACGCAGAAGCAACCATTGGTTATGAGTGTTTTTGCGTCGTCACCATCGATCTCGTTCTGGGTGGCGCTTGGCAATGCGATGTCGCATTTCACTTCCCATGGACGTTTACCGGCAACAAATTTTGCTTCGGGATATTTATCGCAATATTCCTTGATACGACCGCGTTTCACGTTCTTCAGGTGCATGACGAAAGCAAGTTTTTCGGCATCAATACCTTTTGGATCGTGGATATAACCTTCGGAATCGGAGAGGGTGACCACTTTCCCACCCAACTGGGTAACTTTCTGGGTAGCATATTGAGCCACGTTCCCGGAACCGGAAACAGTACAGATCTTTCCTTTGAAATCCAACCCGCGGGTTTTTAACATCTCTTCAGCAAAATATACCTGCCCGTAACCAGTTGCTTCCGGACGGACCAGGGATCCACCCCAATCAAGGCCTTTGCCCGTGAGAACACCGGTAAATTCGTTGCGAAGGCGTTTATACTGGCCAAACATGAAGCCGATTTCACGACCGCCTACACCGATATCTCCGGCAGGTACGTCAGTATCCGGACCAATGTGGCGCTGCAATTCGGTCATGAAGCTCTGGCAAAAACGCATTACTTCATTGTCACTCTTTCCTTTGGGATCGAAATCGCTACCGCCCTTACCACCACCCATGGGCAGGGTTGTCAAACTGTTTTTAAATACCTGTTCGAATGCCAGAAATTTCAGGATGCCAAGGTTGACCGTCGGGTGAAAACGCAAACCGCCTTTATAGGGGCCAATAGCACTGTTCATTTGGATCCGGAAACCGCGGTTGATCTGCATTTCACCTTTGTCATCCTGCCAGGGAACCCGGAAAATGAAAACGCGTTCAGGTTCAGCAATCCGTTCGAGGATTTTTGCCTGTTTGTATTTCGGGTTTTCTTCAATGAATGGAATCAGCGTTTCAGCCACTTCCATAACAGCCTGATGAAATTCTTTTTCGCCGGCGTTTTTGGCAATGATCTTTGCCATGAATTCGTCGAGCAGCTTTTTTAACGTGTCATTGTTCATAATCGTGATTATTTAGTTAATGGTTGAATGTTATTTTTTTTACAATATTATATATTATTCGGCAAAAAAAAATCCTATTTTTTTAATATAATTAATTTAATTTCAATATTATACGTAAAATACTTAAGGACAATACGTGAAACACGTACCATTTTTAAGTAATCTACGTATTTTGCTGAAAATGTGATAATTAATTTTTATAAGTAAAAAGAAAATTTTATTTTTGATGCGACCATCCTAAAACAGACTCATGTCCTCAGACGAAGATAAAAAAAACGGAAAAAAAGGCGTTTCTGATCCAATCGATTTGGAAAAGCTGGTTCATGATAACCGGGAACGGTTGAAAGAACTTGCAGCCATCAATGATACCACGTCGATAATCAAGGCCAACAAGTCCATTCCTGAAACCCTTCAAGATATCTGCCGGATCATTCCCAGGGCTTATCAATATCCTGATTATACCGTTGCACGGATCCGTTTTGAGGAGATGGAATTCACCAGTTCCGGCTTTCTCGAAACACGATGGAAGCAGGAGCAGACGTATGAAACCATCGATAATCTTTCCGGCTCCATTGAAATATTTTACCTCAAAGAATTTCCTGAGCTTAATGAAGGTCCCTTCCTGAATGAGGAACGCAACCTGATCAGGAACATGGCAAGTCTCATAGAAGGCTACCTGAACGGAGTCAAAGGCCGTGAAGGGCGCTACCTTACCCACGAACGGCTCAAGGAGTTGACGGCGATCAATCAAACTACTGCCATCCTTCGCACCGGGAGACCGATTGAAGAGGCTTTGCACCAGATTTGCCTGATCCTGCCCAAAGCCTGGCAATTTCCTGAATTCACTACCTGCCGGATCAAATATGGCAAGCTGGAGCTGAAGAGTCCGAATTTCCGGGAATCACAGTGGTGTCAGAAACAACTTTTTGAGACCATCGATAACCAGGAGGGATCGATAGAGATATACTACCTCAAATCATTCCCCTCCTCTTACGAAGGACCATTTTTAGAGGAGGAGCGTCACCTGATCATCAACCTGGCCAATCTGATCACCGGTTACCTGAACAGTGTAAAGGGGAAAGCCATTCTGCGCAAAACGGTACAAAAAGGGGTTGTGGAGGAAAAACCGGAAGGTGAAACTCCGGTAAAATACAGCCGTCAGCTGTTGCAAACCTTCCTCAACCGTACCAATTACAACCGCGACCTTTATCACGACCTGATGCCTTTCAAGGTAAAGGAGATCCTTTTGGTAGCCAACCTGTATGATGCATACAGTATTGAAAAGGAGGGACGGTTCTCGGAACATGTTTTGGGTGAATTCTACACCCTCAGCCTGAGTACAATGCCCCGCATCACAGGGGTATCAACCACCGAAGAGGTGATGGAACAGCTCAATTCCAAGCATTATGACCTCATCATCATCATGATGGGCACGGATAAGCAGTTTCCGGTCGAACTCAGCAAAAAAGTAAAAGATCAGTACCAGTATATACCGGTGTTTGTTCTGGTTAACAGCAATACGGAGATCGTGTTGTTTGAAGATGAACCTGAGAAACTCACATGGATCGACCGTGTTTTCGTGTGGAATGGGGATTCCAAGATCTTTTTCGCCATGATCAACTATCTCGAGGATAAAATCAACATCGAGAATGATACGAAAATCGGAATGGTGCGGGTGATCCTGCTGGTGGAGGATTCGGCCAAATATTATTCCCTATACCTGCCGATGCTATATAATATTGTATTGGAACAAACCAAGCACATCATTGAGGATGTTACCACCGATGAACTTTACCGGATTCTCAGGTTAAAAGCACGGCCAAAGATACTGCTGGCCTCCACGTATGAGGAGGCGTTGTACATCTTCAACAAGTATAAGGATTTTATTCTTTGCCTGATCTCGGATGTGAAATTCAAGAAGGATGGCAAATTGAATGATAAAGCAGGCTTCAGCCTGGTGAAACAAACCCGCAAGGAGATCAAGGATCTGCCGATCGTGTTGCAATCTTCAGAGGAGGTGAATGCGCAACATGCCTATGAACTGAAGGCCTCCTTCATCAATAAAAACTCGGAAACCCTGCTGCTTGATTTCAAGAGCTTCATCACCCATTACCTGGGGTTTGGGAATTTCATTTACCGCGACAAGGAGGGCAGCCAGATTGCCGTGGCCAAATCGCTCAAGGAATTTGAAGATCTCTTAAAAACCATCCCTGAGGAGTCGCTCCTCTATCATGCCCGCAAAGACCATTTTTCATCATGGCTCATGGCCCGTGGTGAGATCCAGGTGGCAAAAATTCTGAACCCGGCCAAGGTTACCGATTTCAAAGATCCCGGGAGCCTTCGTGAATACCTTATCAATGTCATCCAGCATTTCCGCAACGAGGAAAATACCGGTAAGGTCATCCCGTTCGAGGAGTCGGCCATCACCGATGAGCACAACATCCTCGCGTTAACCGAAGGGGCACTTGGCGGAAAAGGCAGGGGGCTGGCCTTTATCAATACCCTGATTTACAATTATGACTTTTCGCAGCATGTTCCCAACATCAATATCCGAACTCCGAAAACCTCCATTATCGGAACCGATGAATTCGAATATTTCCTCGACCGGAATAAACTGCGGGAGAAAGCTGTCTATGAAACGGATTATGACCAGATCAAACGCTGGTTTTTGGAAGGCAGGCTTACTGAAACCCTGATCCGTAAACTCAAACTGATCATCAGGCAAATCAATAAACCGCTGGCCGTTCGCTCATCGGGTCTTTTTGAAGACTCGCTGAACCAACCTTTTGCCGGCATTTTTGAAACCTACCTGATCCCCAACAACCACCCCGACCCGAAGGTCAGGCTCGATCAATTGATGGATGCCATTAAACTCGTGTATGCTTCGGTATATTCACCCATTGCCAAAGGCTACATCGAGGCGGTAAACTACCGCATCGAACAGGAGAAAATGGCTGTTGTGATCCAGGAGGTGGTGGGAAACCAGTATGCCGATGTTTTTTACCCGCATATCAGTGGTGTAGCCCAGTCCTATAATTACTATCCCTTCGCCCACATGAAACCTGAAGAGGGTTTTGCTGTTATTGCACTCGGACTTGGAAGGTACGTTGTGGAAGGGGAAAAAGCCTTCCGTTTTTCTCCCCTGTATCCCAACCTGGAGATCAATTCGCCCAGGGATCAGTACAAGGGCTCACAGTTATACTTTTATGCCGTTGATCTGAAAAAACAGGATTTGAACCTGCTCGAGGGAGAAGATGCCGGTTTACGTAAACTTGACATTTACGATGCAGAGATGCATGAGACGTTGAAACATTGCGCATCGGTTTATTCGATCGAAAACGAACGGATTTCTCCGGGGTTGCGCGATGCAGGTCCACGTGTGGTGAATTTTGCCGACATATTAAAATACAATTATATTCCACTGGCCAAGACCATTGAAGTGGTTCTTGACCTGGTGAAAGAGGCTCTGGGATCGCCCGTTGAGATCGAATTTGCCATCGACCTCAACAAGGATGAGAATTACAAGGCTTCCTTCTACCTATTGCAAATCAAGCCCCTTATCGGGAATGCAACCGATTTCGAGGTGGATATGAATAAGATTGACAAGGAAGAGATCCTCCTCTATTCGGAGAAAGAGATGGGCAACGGGCTGATCGAAAATATCCACGATGTGGTATTTGTTGACCCTGATACATTCGATAAGGCTAAAACTCAGGAAATGGCCGTGGAGATGGATAAAATCAACGCGGAGATGGGCAGGGAAGGTAAGAAATACATTCTGATAGGCCCGGGAAGATGGGGTACACGCGATCGCTGGATCGGTGTTCCGGTTGCATGGCCACAGATTTCCAATGCCAAGGTGATCGTCGAAACCAGCCTGGAAGGATTCCCGCTGGACGCCTCCTCAGGCTCACATTTCTTCCATAATGTTACCTCCATGAACGTGGGATATTTCTGTGTCCAGCCGGAAATGTCGGATAGTTTTATCCGTTTCGATGTACTGAAACAACAGGAAAACATTACACATACTGAATATTTCTCCATTGCACACTTCAAAGAACCCCTCACGGTGAGAATGGATGGAAAAAAACGAATCTCGGTGGTGACCTGGAAAAATGATAAACCATTGAAAACTGACTGAAAACTAAAAATACCGGATTATGCGAATCGTACGAAACACAGTAAACGAACAAACCAAAAAATCGGAAGAACAAGACCTCACCCTGCTCGATGCTTTGATAAAAAAGTACAAGGGGAAAAAGGGGAACCTTATCCCGCTGCTTCAGGGTGCACAGGATCTTTACGGCTTTATCTCCCTGCCTGCCTTTGAAAAACTTTCCCGCGATACCGGGATCCCGTTAAGTGATATGTTTGGGGTGGCTACCTTTTATGCACAATTCCGGCTCCACCCGGTGGGTAAGCACATTATCAAGGTGTGCCATGGAACGGCCTGCCATGTTCAGAATGCCGTTGAAATCACCGAGGCGCTTGAAGAATCGCTGAAGGTCAAAGATGGCCAGACCACCGACGACCGTCTTTTCACGCTGGAGTCGGTAGCCTGCCTCGGTTGCTGCTCCCTCGCCCCGGTGATGATGATCAGCAACCAAACTTACGGTAAACTTACCGGCAACGAAGCGATTAAAATTGTGAAAAATATCAGATTGGCAGAGAATAATTGATAATTGATAATGGATAATTGATAATTGATAATGGATAATTGATAATCAAATAACTATATATTATCACTCGTCAACACATTAGCACATTGGCACATTAGCACATTAGCACATTGGCACATTAGCACATTAGCACATTGGCACATTAGCACATTAGCACATTGGCACATTAACTCATTAACTCATCATATATGACAACAACCGTGACCGTAGGACTTGGTAGCTGCGGGATAGCTGCAGGTGCAATTAAGACCTATGACAAGATTAAAGCACTTCAGGAAAACGAAAAACTTGACTTTGAACTGCGGAAGACCAGTTGCGTCGGGATGTGTTACCGCGAGCCGCTGGTAGAGATAGCCGATGATACCGGCACTTACCTGTACGGTGACATTGATGAAGGCAAAGCCGTGGAGGTGATAGAGAGACATATCAACCAGAATGATCCGATCCGCGATTACATCGTGCAAACTGATCTGTTTGATGCTCCCGAAAATGATTTTATTGCTTCGCAGGTGAAGATTGTTTTGCGCAATTGCGGGTATATGGATCCTGAGTCCATCGATGAATATGAGCGACGGAAAGGATACGAAGCCATCAAGCAGATTGCCGCGGAAAAGATGCCCCGGGAAACCGTCATCGATACGATCCTGAAGTCGGGTTTACGCGGACGCGGCGGCGGCGGCTTCCCCACCGGTATGAAATGGAAATTTGCCCATGCCAACAAGTCGGCCGAAAAGTATGTCATTTGCAACGCCGATGAGGGTGACCCGGGAGCCTTCATGGACCGTTCGGTTCTGGAAGGTGATCCGCATTCGGTGCTGGAGGGGATGATCATTGCTGCCTATGCAATTGAAGCCACTGGCGGGGTAATTTATTGCCGCGCCGAATACCCGCTGGCCATCAAACGGCTGAACATTGCCATCAAACAGGCCCATGACAAAGGTTATCTTGGGAAAAATATTTTTGGGATAGAGGGATTCAACCTCGATATCTACATCAAGGAGGGCGCAGGCGCGTTTGTTTGTGGGGAGGAAACCGCCCTCATCGCTTCCATCGAAGGGGAGCGGGGAATGCCACGTAAACGCCCGCCATTTCCTGCCGTTTCAGGGCTGTGGAAAAAACCCACCAACATCAACAACGTGGAAACTTATGCCAATATCCCGTGGATCATCATCAACGGGGCGGAAGCCTACGCCAAATACGGGACGGAAAAGAGCAAGGGAACAAAAGTGTTTGCACTGGCCGGTAAGATCCGACGATCGGGACTGGTTGAGGTACCCATGGGGATGACCATTCGCGATGTGATCTTCAAGCTGGGCGGCGGAATTAAGAAGGATAAACGCTTCAAGGCCGTGCAAATGGGTGGCCCGTCGGGCGGCTGCATTCCCGAATTCCTGTCCGATACCATCGTGGATTACGATTCGGTGAATGCCACGGGCGCCATCATGGGCTCAGGCGGGATGGTGGTCATGGATGAAGCCACCTGCATGGTCGATGTGGCCAAGTTCTTCCTCGATTTTACCCGCAAGGAAAGTTGTGGCAAATGTACCTTCTGCCGGATGGGAACCAAACGCATGCTCGAAATCCTTGACCGGATCACCAATGGAAAGGGTCAGGAAGGCGATATCGAACGGCTCGAGGAGCTGGCTTACCAGATCAAAGACAATTCCCTGTGTGGTCTTGGCCAAACTGCCCCCAACCCGGTACTCACCACCATCAAGTATTTCCGGGATGAATATGAAGCCCATATCATCCACAGGAAATGCCCGGCAAAAGTGTGCCGCCCTCTTCTTACCTACACGGTGGATGAAGAAAAATGTACCGGATGCACGGTTTGCCTGAAGAACTGTCCGGTGAAAGCCATCACCGGGGAGCGTAAAAAGCCCCATATCATTAACCAGGAGATCTGCACCAAATGCGGGGTTTGTTACTCAAAGTGCAAATTTGAATCCATCCTGCTCTCCTGAAAATTGCGAGATAGCGAAATAGAAAAACCTGAAACTTCTAATCTTACTTTTCAATGACTGACAATACTTTAAATATCCTGCTTAACGGGAATATAGTAAAAGGCTTCCCCGGCGAAACCATCCTTACCCTGGCGCGACGCAACGGCATCGATATCCCGACCCTGTGCAACGATGACCGCCTTGAACCCTTTACCTCCTGCTATGTTTGCGTGGTAGAAGTGGAAGGCATGCGCGGACATCAGCCTGCATGTTCCACCAAAATTGCAGAAGGCATGAAGATCATCACCGATAGCGAAGGGATTCGTAAATCAAGAAGAATCGCGCTCGAGCTGATGCTCAGCAACCATTATGCCGACTGTTTAGGCCCATGCAGGCAAACCTGCCCGGCCGGTGTGGATGTTCAGGGATATATCTCCCTGATCGAAAAGGGGCTGTACCATGATGCCGTCGCCCTGATCAAGGAAACCAACCCCTTGCCTGCCATTTGCGGACGCGTATGCGTGCGCCCGTGCGAAAACGAATGCCGCCGCAACATGCTTGACGAAGGGGCTCCCGTGGGCATTGACTACCTGAAGCGCTTTGCCGCCGATTATGACCTGGACTCCCCGAATAAGTTTGTACCTGAGGTTAAACCCTCAACCGGGAAAAAGGTCGCTGTGATCGGCGCGGGTCCCGGGGGATTATCCGTCGGCCATTTCATGCAAACAGCAGGGCACCAGGTAGATATTTATGAAGCAGCACCCAAACCGGGGGGCTGGCTTAGATATGGCATTCCCGAATACCGTTTGCCCAATGATATTCTCGATAAAGAGGTGAAAAATATTACCGGTCTCGGGGTCAATATCCATTACAATAAAATGCTGGGCGGTAATATCAGTTATAAGGAGTTGAAAGAAAAGTCTGATGCCCTGGTCCTCACCATTGGTTCTCAGAAAGGAACCGGTGTAGGCTGCGAAGGCGACGATGCCGGAAATGTATTTTCGGGGATTGATTTCCTGAAGAACATGGAGGTTACGGGTCAACGGTACGATTTCCGCGGAAAGACCGTCGCCGTGGTCGGGGGTGGAAATACCGCCATGGACTGCTGCCGCACCTCCATCCGCTGCAAGGCCGATAAGGTATACGTGATCTATCGCCGTACCGAGAAAGAGATGCCGGCCAACCCGATCGAAATACATGAATCGAAACTGGAAGGAGTGGAATACCTGTTCCTCACACTTCCCAAAAAGATCAGCAAAAACGAAAAAGGGGAGGTGGAATCCATCACCTGCATTAAAATGGAGCTGGGCGAGCCCGATGCATCCGGCCGGCGTCGCCCAATACCTGTGGAAGGCTCCGATTTCGAGATCAAAGCAGATTATATACTGGCTGCCATCGGACAAAAGACCGATGTGAACTTTATCGACGACATCAATGCTTTTGCAGAAAATGGCGCCCTGAAGATCAATAAATGGGGAGATATCGATGCAGATAAATTGACCCTGCAGACCGGAATTCCTTCGGTTTTTGCCGCCGGCGACGGGGTGACTGGTCCGGCTACCATCATCGAGGCCATTGCCCAGGCCAGGATCGCTTCCACAAGCGCCCACCAATACCTCATGGAACTCCCCATTGAACCGTTGAAGAAACCCTTTACCAGCAAACGCGACCAGTTCAAAAAACAAAAAGCGGAAGATTACCTGAAACTTTATTCCCGTCAACTCCGTGAAGAGATGCCCACCCTGCCGGCCAGTTCCCGTTCCAATTTCAGCGAAGTGGAACTGGGTTATGCCGGCGAAGAGGTGGCTCATCATGAAACCCAGCGTTGTCTTGAATGTGGGTGTACCGCCTTCTTCAATTGTGATCTCCAGAAATTTTCCACTGAATACAATGCCATGCAGAAGGCCTATGAAGGAGAATTCAAGGAGTACCAGGTTGATTTCCGTCATCCCTTCATCGAGATCGACAACAACAAATGCATTCTTTGCGCCCGTTGCGTGCGCATCTGCCGTGAGGTTGTGGGAGCCAATGCCCTCGGGCTCATCAACCGGGGCTTTGATACCTACGTATCGCCCAGCATGGGTGAGGCATTGCAGGATACTCCCTGTGAATCGTGCGGGATGTGCATCTCTACCTGCCCCACGGGTGCCATCACCGAAAATGTTTTGTTCAAACCGGGACCTGTCAGGACTTCTGCCGTGGATACCATTTGCAACTATTGTTCTGTTGGCTGTGCGATCACCCTTCACCACAAAAACGGTTTCGTGATGGGTGTTACCGGTAAAAAAGGATTGGTCAACCCTGACGGGAACCTTTGCAAATACCCCAAATTCGGGTACAGTTACCTGAACGATCCCGAACGGTTGACCAAACCCATGCTCAGGGTGAATGGAAAATTCGAAGAGATCTCCTTTGAAAAGGCTTTTCAGGTGATCGGTGAAAAAATCAAATCGGTAAAACCGGATGAAAACGGATTTTTTGCCGGATCGAGGTTGTCGAACGAAGAGCTTTACCTCGTTCACAAACTGGCCCGCGCCGCTGTAAAAACCAACAATGTAGGCAGCTTCCATTACCTCGGGAGGGGAGATGGATACCGTTTCAATTGTGACTACAATGTTCCCTTCAGCCTGATTTCCGGAGCCAGCAAGTTTTATCTTCTCGGAACGGAAATCAACCAGGACCATGCAGTAGTGGGATTCATGGTGCAGAATGCGCACTTCATGAAAAAAACACCGGTGGTTCTGGTCACGACGAAAGAGAAAAATACCATGTCGCATAAGGTTGACCAGCAGTTGGTCGTCAAATCGTATCATGCTTTCGTGAAAGCCGTAATCCATCATATCCTGGCAAATAACCTTGAAAACGGGCTGTTCCTTCGCGACCGGGTGGATGGATTCGATGCCTATAAAAAGGAGGTTCTGGCTGAAAACCCGGATGATCTTCTGAGAAGAGCCGGAATCGATGCAGATCAACTGGCATATTTTGCCACGGAATATAACAATGAGATGAATGCCATCCTGTTGTTTTCCGAAAAAGAGGTCACCGGCAATACCGGCAAGGAGCTTTTCAACCTGGCCATGATCACCGGGAAGTTGGGAAAAACGGCCAATGGCCTCATCTCACTCAGGGAAAAAAACAATTCCCAGGGGATTTTCGATATGGGAATCTCGCCGAAATTAGGGATAGGCGGACAGTTGCCGGGCGATGGAATGTACACCCAACGATTGAAAGAAAAATGGAATGCAGAGACCATCGCCGGCAGTGAAGCCGAATGCATGAAGGGTAAGCTCAATGAAGGCAAACTTAAGAATATTTTCATTTTTGGAGAGGATCCGCTGGGATGTGCCGTCGATAAAGATCCGGTGACCGGGTTATTGTCGAAGGTATCCTTTACAGTGGTTCAGGATTATTTCATGACCGGTACGGCCAGGCAGGCCGATCTCGTTTTGCCGGCCACCTTCCCGGTTGAAACCGGGGGAACCTTCACCAATGCACAGAAAACCATTCAGGAGTTCGGCGCCTTGATGCCCCCGGGAGTAGCCCTGACGAACACCGGGCAACTGGTGGGAATCCTCCATGAATTTGGTTTAGAGTGCGATTCTGATCCCGCGGAGATTTTCATGGAAATAGTGTCACTTTTCCCCGAAAAGAGAGATCACAAAAAATTATCGCTTAACTTTACCAGTGAGGACAACGACAACCGCCTGTTTGATCACGGGTGCGATATCCTGGTAAAACGTTTCGACGAAACCCTCCGGCAATCTTTAAATAGTAAATCTTAAATCGTTTATTGTAAATCGTCTATCCCATGAAAACATTCAGCAACATAACCGAAATCCTCGATTTTGCCATTGGAGAGGAGCAGGCAGCGGTTGATTTTTACCTGATGCTGGCAGCACAATCGAAAAGTGAGGATTCGAAAAAAATGTTCCGTGAATTTGCAGAGGAGGAGATGCACCATAAGGTCAATCTGGTAAACATCAAAGAAACCGGGGCTTTCCTGTTGAGTGAACAGAAGGTCAGGGATCTGAAAATCGCCGAATACCTGGTGGATGTGAAACCATCTTCCTCCATGACTTACGATGAGGCGCTCATCCTGGCCATGAAGAAGGAGAAGGCTGCCTTCAAAATGTATTCGAACCTGGCGGAGGAGGCCTCCGATCCTGCCGTGAAGGCGCTGTTCCTGCAACTTGCGCTGGAAGAATCGAAACACAAACTGCGCTTCGAGATCGAATACGACACGGTTATCCTGAAGGAGAATTAAGAGGACGGATTATTTTACTGCACCACGTGCCAACGAATCACTGACCATGTCGTGTCGGTTTGTGCCAGATGCTTTTCAAGCTTTATTATTCCAATATTCTTTGCAAAATAAAAATCAACAGTATCCGCGTAGCCATTTCCTGATGACCAGGAATCACGGGTTTGGTAAACATTCGTGAAAGTGTTTCCATTCACATTAAATTCAGAGAACACTTTAACAACGCCCATCAAATGTGTTTCACGGTGAACCAATCCATAATTGTTGAAATAGGCCAATTGCAATGCCATTGAACTACCTGACCGATAGTTAACATAAAGACTTGCGAAATTATTGCTTGTTGACATAATTTCAAAATGAGATAGGAAAGACCCGGTAAAATCGATATTGACATTTTCCCAATACCATATATTGTGTGGATCATTTGCAACACCCCTCATTTGATCTGAGAACCCAGTAATATAGGAGGAATCAATACTCTGGGTTTGTTCATTTAGATAAAACCAATAGCTGCCAGGTTGAAATACCGACCATGCTCTGAATTCTTCAGGAATTGTATAAACCGATTCCTTCTTCTTACAAGAACTTAAGCAAATGATAATCAGGAAAACAATTAAATATTGACAAAATCTACTTGTTTTGGCCATTATCATGTTATCATGCTATTTTTTCTTGCGTAAAGCTACAAATATTTGTTTGCATTACTTTATCCCTGTTCTGTTTTTTTTCGGGTAAAAACTGTCAATTGACAATGATTCTCCCCTGGGTTGAATGACTCCCTCAGCTGAGCGGCATTTGCAATGCCGCTCGGAACATTTCAGCATTTGCAATGCTGAAAAACAACGTTCTAATGCGTGGTTCTTTTTTTAGCAAACTGATGCTTTATTTGGAAAAACGTTGGAATAGGAAAGATGAGAAAGGATAATTTCAAATTATCCGCTGTTCTAGGGCGGAATTACAAATTCCGCCCAGCGAAGGGATTAAGAGGGAATTATTTCAAGAGTTCTCAGGAGTCGTGATAAAATCACTGTACAACATTCCACCTGACCAATGTCCATGTTGTGTCGGCCATGGCATGACTAACAGTGATTTTAACTGGTCCGACATGAGGAACAAAAAAAAACTAAAAAACCTTATCCAAATACCATTTTTCTCCTTGTTGGGTATTGAATCCAACAATACCCTCCTTTCGCGAATAATATAGTGTTGTTACCGAGGAAAGAAATTGAGCTTCAAGGTATACCTCATAAACATTATAAAAGTTCTTTGGTCCAAGATTTATTGAATGGTAATAAGTATACAAGGAATCCCCGAAAGTTCCACGACGATTGTATATGGTATCATTGTTAAAATAGGCCACTCCGGAGGAAAAAGCAGTGCTGTTTAGTTTGTTGGGATCGGAATGAGATTCGAGAAGTATTACTTTTTTACACTCAGGTGTTGTGACAAAATAATCAAAATAAAGCATAATATTGAAACGCAATAGGTTGTCGATTGATTGAAAGGAAGTATTGTTTGATTCCAAATTGACATAATCACCCAAACATGCGTGACTGTTGCCATAACTCCTTTTCTGGTAACGGTTGGTATATTTTGATCCACGATTCCCGGAGGAAAAGGTCATAGAATCTCCTGATATCCTTTTAAATACCAGGTGTTCTGTTCCCTGGTAGGGATTGATATTAAGATCCTTTTGAGTAAAACGAATATCCTCAAGCAAATGAGAATCACAACAATTGGTGAGAGTAAAAATGACAGCAATTAATGAAATGAGCGAAAAGAGCATTCTTATTTTCATGATAACTAGTCAAAATTCTTTCATTCCTTGATAATTTTTCGGGTAATTATGGATGAATCTATTTGAATAGTAAGGGTGTAGAGTCCTGTTGGCAAGCTGCTTAAATTGATGGTTGAAATTTTTGAACTGGTTTTTCTATTAAAAACAAGATTTCCAAAACCGGTGTTATAAATACCAATTGTTGCTTCATTGAAGATGTCGTCATTAAGAACAATGGTCAATGTTGATTTAACGGGATTTGGATATATAAGAACTTTATCTGCCGCAAGTACTGAATCTTTCCTTTCAATAGAAACAAATTTAGAATAATTATTGATCGGATCCACACCTTTTTTCATTGCTGGTGAATTTTGGCACCCATCCTCTCCACCCTGATTAAAGTCTGACCAAAAAACATGCTTTATCCTGGCTTTAAAAAATGATCCATGTCCAACTTTAAAACCAGGCTTTAATTTAATGTAACAATAATGGGTTAAATCCCCCGCAATTTATTGCGGCTAATTTAGTTTGAAAGAGGTTGATATCGACGAAATGAGTGTTCAGACAGATCTTATTCATTTACATAGTTGTTTCGATTCCACCCCGGATGTCAGTTTTAGACTTCATGGGTGTTTTGAAAGGTAATACCTCAGTCACAGCACCGAACAGATTCTTTAATAAAAAGTATTGAAGAATCTGTTCGTAAATATTCCGGGCAATCCTTCCGTATCATATTCAATATTACTATTGAATATTTCTGATTATTGCTTATTAATTTGCTATACTGTTCAAAGGAGGGAATGAAATTATAAGACGGAAATCCCGTGTAGAACATACAGTCAATGTATGTTCTACCTTTCAAATTAAAAATAATTGTATTTGGGGGCAAATTAGCTTTGCATTTAAGAAAAATATTTTTATTGCTAATCAATACTTTTCGACATTCACTCAAATCCCCATCCAATGAGTGATTTGCTATTATCTCCTTCGGTCGAAAATTAATAACAGATATTGTAATTAAGAATAAAAAGATGGAAGCATTAATAATGATTGCAGGAAGCTTCACCGTGTAAATTAACTGAATTATATAGTCAATGAAACATCCCAAACCTAAAAAAATTGGCAAGGAAACTACAAATGGAAAACTAATCATTTTTGTTTTTGCACAAGAATAAAACACATAAACAATGATTATGTAAGATATAAGTGCAATTGCTATTGTTCGTTCCAAGCGGATTTTTCTTGCTAGTAAAAGTAAGCCAATGGGAATGATAAAAAGGGATAAAGTCCCATACAAATATTGTAAATTACCAAAATAATACCACCAAGGTCCGTTATGCCCTTCTATCACATTAAAAAAATGATCGGTATTATAATGATAGGCCAGCTTTGCCTCTGTTGGATACCATTCTAAAATTAAAAACTGCCAAGGGAGGACAATACAACAAGTTACAAATATCGATATAAAAAAGGCGAAATAAGCGGTTTTATCTGATCGATTATATTTATTAAGAATAATGTATAAACTCCATCCTGAATACACAAGTAAACCTACCAACCACTTTGTCATTACTGCGAAACCGGAAAATACCCCAATTAAGATTAGCCAATATTTTTTTTTTGAATTAACATACTCTAACCATGCCCAAATACTAACGGAAATATAAAAAAAGAAAATCACATCATTATGATCAACCATTTGGTTTCCTGATATTAATTCGAACAGATAAAAGGAGCTGGTTATTAGAAACGCAGTATAATACCCAACATTGCTGCTTACAAGTATTATTCCAGTCCGGTAAGATATTAAAACAAGGAGACTACTGGAGAATCCGGTCAAACTGACCACCTGATTCCGGAGCAAATTGACCACCTCTAACCAAGTCACATTTTGGTTGTTTTCCGGAGCAAACTGACCACCACCTTTCCGGAGGAAATTGACCACCATTTC
>Ga0247841_10004493_pt1 | contig 23876 bp, 26 predicted proteins | sample LaCruzMarch2015__2_FD_192410 | JGI IMG/M metagenome (GOLD analysis project Ga0247841, IMG submission 192410) | Freshwater microbial communities from meromictic Lake La Cruz, Castile-La Mancha, Spain - LaCruzMarch2015_18m | ecosystem: Environmental > Aquatic > Freshwater > Lake | place: Spain... | reverse complement strand
GGGTCACATGACGAAGATATGCCTCAACATGCTCCTTGCCCGGCAGGTATGTATTTGATAGTCGCTTCAAAATCTTGCGCAGCGCTATTACATTTCCATCAGCATTCGATTCAAAACGGAAACTGGTATGATAATTTTTGAAGGGATTATTGGTGGGGACTGCAAATTTTTCAGATGATATACTTATATGTTGTAAATCAATACCGCTGTTCGTCATCTCTGCCTCCTTTTCATAATTCAATAAGAAAAACAGACAGATGATGACCCCGTTCCTATGAACCGTCAATCATCATTTTGTTACGTATAGTTTATTGGAGTCAACAACGGAGGCCGATGCTCTTGGGTAGCAGATTACAACCCGTACTGCTTAACCAAAAAGACGTGTGCTGGTTATTGAAGCCACCTACAAAGGGTGAGTTGCGGCAAATTACCCGGACTGAGCAGTACTGTTTGTACTGTTGTACTCTCGACTGTTACCGATCATCCGTACGACAGAAGATCGTCTGCATAGGTGAGGCGCTCGACCAGCAGACGGATGAACACTCTGTTGAAGTGGGCTTGGAGGGAGGCCGGCGAATTGGCCATTGACTCCGGCTCGATCCGGATGAGCGTAACGGGCGTCGCTGACTCAACTGTTGCCGTCCTGGGCGCGTCGTGCGGATTCAAGAAGGCCATCTCACCGATGCTCGAACCAGCGTGAATCATGCTCAGGGGCCTCCCCCGTTTTATAACCTTGACCTCCCCTTCCACCAGAATATAGAAGGACTTGTCGTGTTTTCCTTTTCCTTCCACAAGAATGGCACTACCCGCCGGCAGTGTGATCCACGTGCTGATCCTCAATACCTCCCACAGCTCGACATTAGTGAAGTCCATGAAGAAGGACAGAGACTTGAGCAGATTGAATTTCTCCGTCTCCGTTACGTTTCCCTGCGCCGTGCCTAAATACTTAAACGTCTCGACCAGATCATTGGCGAATGTTTTCCAGTCGGTGTACCGGCGCTCACACTCTTTCTCCATAGCATGCTGTACGGTGCGCTCCAGTTCTTCGGGGATCTCACACCTCAGCGTGCGCAGAGGAGGATGATCATTGTGGATAATCTTGTAGATCAGCGCGAAGTGATTGTCCGCATCGAAGGGCAGGTGCCCCGTCAGGAGTTGGTACAGGACGATGCCGAGAGAAAAGATGTCTGTCTGGAGCGTCAGAGGCTGGCCGCTCAGTTGTTCGGGGGACATGTAGGCGGGCGAGCCGACCATGCCGATCAACTGCGTAATTTCCGACTGCATCACGAGCGCGGCGCCGAAGTCCGTCAGCTTGATTTCGCCGTCCTTGGTCATCAGGATGTTGGCCGGTTTGATGTCACGGTGGATCAGGCCACATTTGTTAGCGTACTCCATCGCTAAGCAGCACTTGAAGGCGATCTCCAGCACTTCCCGGACCGGCAGGAGGTTGTCTATTTTCGTATATGGTACGAGGTCCGAACCTTTGACGTACTCCATGACGATAAAAGCCTGCTTGTCGCTGTCGAATGCGTCATAGACCCCCACGAGGTGAGGATGATTCAGGCGCCCCGCGAGGCTTGCCTCATTCTGCCACATGTGGCGGTACTGCACGCCTTGGACGGGATCGTTGAAGATTTCTCGATTTGCGAGCTTGATGGCGATCTCACGCTCAGTAAAAGGATCCATGGCGAGATAGACGATGCCGCTGCTTCCCTGGCCGAGTTTCCGGATGATCCTGTATTTGCCGATCTTCTTGGGTATTGAATCCTTCATAATTGAATCTTTCATAACGGTTAACGCGTCGGTGAATTCGTTTCTTTCCGCCGTTCAAAAAACACAATATCGTGTAGGGGTTGCGGGTTGAGCCGGGTAGACCGCCTTCTCCCGATGCTACAAGGTGACATTTTTCTCTCCATTTTTCGCCTAGTTTCAAGTCGGTGACACATCATGACTATTACCGATTGTACTTTTGCATGGTTCACAAAAGCAGTCAATCGAACAAAGAAGCGATGCTGGCCCCCTCAGAAGCAGAAAATCAGCTGTCCTGCGCTTGCATCTTTCATCTCGAAAGCAGCGACACCATGCAGGAGAAAACCATGAGGTATTCGTGGCCGCAGTCTTTGCATTTCACACGGGCAAAGCCGTTGTATAGATAGCCGCAATCCAGATTTCAACTTTTATTTTGGGATAATACCTTGCATCCAAACTCCTCCCCTCTCAAGAGGGCCTCGAAACACCTGTTGCAGGAGACGCAGGTCGCCCGATGGCGAAACTCGTTCTTCCACCGGGTGATAAGATCCGGCTCTCTGATGAGAGGACGGCTCAGGGAAACAAAGTCGGCTTCCCCATTCCGGACAATCTTCTCCATCAACTCTATGCTTCTGAGTCCCCCCACCATCATCACAGGCAAGTGGACAGCCTTTTTAATATCCTTACACCAATCACGGAAGTAAGCTTCACGATCCAGGCTTGTTATCTTCGTATGAAATTCGCTTTTCTCGTAGACAAGTCCACGCAAACCTGAACTCACTTCCAGAGCGTCATATCCGCACCGGGCAAGGAGCTGGGCGGCCTTCTTCCCCTCTTCAAAAGTGAGTCCCCCGGGGAATCCGTCCTCGACCCCAAGCTTGAGAAGCACAGGGAAATCGCGTCCGACCTTTTCTCTGATGTTCCGGTAAATCTCACAATGAAAACGTAGCCTGTTCTCAAGACTTCCACCCCATTTGTCTTCACGCCTATTTGCGTAGGGCGAGAGAAACTGGGCCAACAGGTAAGCGTGAGCGCCATGAACCTGGACCGCATCACAGCCGGACTCCCGTGCCCTCCTTGCAGCATTTCCAAAGGCCTCTGTAATCTCCCAGATCTTCTCTTCTTCCATGGCACGATATGATTCTCCAAAATACGGGTCATTCTCAATAACGGAAGGTCCCAGGGCATCACCCTTCAACCTTGCGAATTTTCCCCTTTCCCTTCCCGCATGGAACAACTGAACAGCAATTCTTCCTCCTCTATGGTGAACGGCCTCCGCCAACATTCTAAAGCTTGGAATCATCTCATCTGATGCAAGGGAATTCTGGAATCCAGAGATCTGTCCTGACTTGTGCACATAGGAAACGCCGGTTATGAGCAAGCCCACTTCATTGTCAACAAGTTCTGTGCAGAGAGCCATTTGCTTCTCAGAGACAGTACCCGTCCTGTCGGTAGAGCCATCGTAGGTGGCAGACCTCACAAACCGGTTCCGAATTTCCATTCTTCCTATTTTCATCGGCTCAAACAGGATACTCATTTAGTCTTCCCACGACGTTACCGACCGTCAGTTCAATTGATAAGCATTGGGTCTCGTGTTTCAATTGAATTATGGTCACAAAATCCGGCAGATTTCAGACAACCCTCTCATGCATGTCACAAATTCTCAAAGCGTTATGCCTGAATATAGGCATCCCAAGAATATTCATGGTCCCGATAAAGGTTACTGGCATTCATTTCCGATTGAAATGATGTAGGTTTATCAAATTCATCGGATGCTTGACTACAGGAAGGAGGGCTCACTCCCGATCATCCACCCAATAATGCCACATTTCGTCCAGTATTCAATAATATACCCAGATAACCAAAATTGCAACTTTGTATTTGCATTCATTGAATTTCATGAGGAGATTCGTCGGAATATGGAATTGTATGGCAGCCAGCTATCCTATGACAAGCTATGCCGCAACGAACTCGATTTTAACCCGCATCCCGGTTGCTTCAGCGATTTTTTCCAAGGTCTTAAGCGTGAAGCCCTCATATTCGCCGCTCTCAATCCTCGAAATCGCCTGCTGGCTTGTTCCCATAAGCTTTGCCAATTCCTGTTGCGATAAGCCCTTCTGATCGCGGAGTTCCGCAATTTTCATTGCCAGCTTTAGAGCTTGCCTCTCTTCTTGGTAATGTTTTTTGAATTTAGAATCTTTGATGTCTTCCTGCAACCTGCTCTGGAATGTCCGAACTTTGCCTTTTTTCATATTTCACCTCCCGTAGGAAACCTCCGCATCCAGTCTTCCATGCGTTTTTCAGCTAAGTCAATATCCTGCTTTTTCAATTGCTGCGTTTTCTTGGAGAATCCATGCACCAACACAATCTGATCAAGCATCTGAAAGAAGTAGAGGATGCGGAAATGGTTGGAGCTGTAATGTATTCTCAATTCCCTTATTTTACCCCTGACAATATCAGCGTAGGGCCGCTTGAGATTCGGCCCTTGCTCTTCCAAGAGCGACAGATATGCAGCCACCTTAGCCCGTGACTTCTTGTCTAACCCGTCAAGAAAATCATCAAGCGGCGAATCGCCCCGCTCAGCCGTGTAGAAGATCAGATTGTAAAAGCACACCTCCACATTACAGTTACCATATACATCATTTTTGATGTATTGTCAAGCAGGTCTGTTCGCACAGCATATAGACACGGAAGTAGCTGAAAACCTGCCGCCCCAGCCGCGCACATTTCAGACCGAATTCAATGATCTGGCCCAGTCACCCACGGTGAAGATCAGTATTTGTTATCAGAGAGGTTGATATTGATGAAATGTTAATAATGACAATCTGTTGTACACTACTTATCCTCAGCTTTCAATTTGACATTGAAGCGAGGATTACCAACTCTGCCTGTCAAGGAATTTTATCATTTGACGACGAATTATTTCACCTTGACAAGATCGCCTGTGATCAATATATTCCTCTCCGGCAATATGGAGGAGACGCCATGAAGGAATTCATCAAGGTCATGAAGGCGCTGTCCGATCCCAATCGGGTGAGGCTTCTGAAGCTGCTTCAGAAAAGGGAGATGTGCGTCTGCGAGATCCGGGCCGCGCTGGAGATCGCCCAGCCGACCGTCTCCAAGCATCTGAAGATCCTGGAGGATGCGGGGCTGGTGTCCCGGGAAAAAGAAGGTCTCTGGGTGAACTACTCCCTGAGCGACGGCGGCCGGAGCCCCTATGCGGCGAGCCTTATGGGAAATCTGAGGCACTGGTTGGAGGACGATCCGGAAATACAGGATCTTATGGGGAAGAGCAAAGACCTCCGGCGGGAGGATCTCTGCCGCACCCATGCATGATTCTTCATATTGCCGGATCGCAATATTCAAGCGGGTCATCGTGTCAGTCGGGCGGGTGCGCCCGAAGTCCAAAAAAAGGGGGCGGTTCCCAAAAAGGGAAATGAAGGAAACAGGAGAACAGGCCATGAACATCTCAGCAGGCGCCGGGTCGCCGAAAAATGGGCAAAACGGGCCGGGAACCCCGAATCCCGAGAAACGAGGCGCCGCTGATGTCTGCGCCTCGCCCGCGGCGGGGAAAGTGCGGGTGCGTTTCCTGGGCAGCGGGGACAACTTCGGCAGCGGAGGCCGATTCCAGGCCTGCATCCACGTGGATAAGGGCGCAACCCGCTTTCTGATGGACTGCGGCGCCTCGTCGCTGATCCCGATGAAACGCGCGGGGATCAGCACGGCCGAGATCGATCTCATCCTGATCTCCCACCTCCACGGGGACCATTTCGGCGGCATTCCTTTTTTCATCCTCGACGCCCAGCTTGTCAGCCGCCGCGAAGCGCCACTCGTCATTGCCGGCCCCCCGGGTCTGAAGCAGCGCGTCCGGGAGGCGATGGAGATCCTCTATCCCGGTTCGTCCGGGATAGAGAGGAAATTTCGCATCGATTATGTGGAGCTGGCGGAAGGCGAGGCTGCGTCATTGGGACAACTTTCCGTTCTGCCCGTCCGGGTGATCCACGGAAGCGGCGATCCCCCCTACGCGCTGAGGATCGAATGTGCGGGGAAAATCATCGCCTATTCCGGAGACACCGAATGGACCGACGCCTTGCTTACGGTCGCCGACGGCGCGGATCTCTTCATCTGCGAGAGTTATTTTTTCGACAAGCCGATGAAGAATCATATCAATTACCGGACGCTGATGGCCCACCGGGCCGAACTGAAATGCAAGCGGCTGATCCTCACCCACATGGGGGACGACATCCTGAATCATGCGGATCAGATCGAACTGGAAATGGCGCACGACGGCATGGAAGTGATCCTCTGAGGGGAGGACGGAACCCGTTCATGGAGGGATGAAAAGATGACGGAGAAAAAAGGATGATTGTATGTCTGGCTGCTGCGTAAAAAACGATACACCCAAGCTGGTCACGATACGGACAAATCCCGAAACAGTGAAGGCGCGGGTATGGTTTCCCCTGCTGCTCGTACCGGTATTTGTTCTGCTCTACCTCTTTCTGGAGAGGGGGACGAATTATCTCGTCTATTCGATTCTTTCAATGGATCGGCATTCCCGTTTCACGGAAGCGGTGCGGTTTTTTATCTTTGAGGTGCCCAAGGTGCTTCTGCTCCTTACGGCCATCGTCTTTGTCGTGGGTATTATCCGCTCGTACTTTTCGCCCGAAAAGACGAGAAAGGCGCTGGAGGGAAAACCGCTCTTTGTGGGCAACATCATGGCGAGCATGCTCGGCATCGTAACGCCCTTCTGCTCCTGTTCAGCCATCCCCCTGTTCATCGGGTTCATGGAAAGCGGCATCCCGCTCGGCGTCACCTTTTCCTTCCTGATTGCCGCACCGATGATCAACGAGGTGGCGCTCGTGCTTCTCTTCGGCCTCTTCGGGTGGAAGACGGCGCTCCTGTATGCATCCACGGGGCTTCTGATCGCCATTGCCGCGGGCTGGGTAATCGGCAAGCTTAAAGTGGAACGGTTTGTCGAGGCGTGGGTGTATGAAATCAAGGCCGCCGAGCTGACCATCGAGGAACGGAAAACGCCTTTTTCCGAAAGGATCCAGGCCGGGTATACGGCGGTTGCGGATATCGTCTCGAAGGTCTGGATCTATATCGCGATCGGGATTGCTGTCGGGGCTGGCGTCCACGGCTATGTGCCGGAAAATTTCATGGCCTCCCTGATGGGCAAATCCGCCTGGTGGTCGGTTCCTCTGGCGGTGCTGATCGGCGTGCCTCTCTATTCGAACGCGGCCGGAATCATACCGATCATCCAGGCTCTCCTGGAGAAGGGGGCGTCGCTCGGCACGTCGCTCGCCTTCATGATGTCGGTGATCGGGCTGTCGCTGCCGGAGATGATCATCCTGAAAAAGGTGGTCAAGCTTCCGCTGATTCTGATTTTTATCGGCGTCGTCGCCTTGGGCATCATGGTGGTCGGGTATCTGTTCAACCTGATTTACTAACCTACATGCGCGCGTTTTCACGGGCACAAAGAATGAATCAGGGGCATTTTAATATCAATGGCGAAGGAGTTGGAATGATGGAAAACACTCTGGAGACGGAGAATGAGCGGGGGAAACGGGTCCTCTTCGTCTGCACCCACAACGCCTCGCGGTCGCAGATGGCCGAAGGGCTGCTCCGGGCGCTCAAGAGGGATCGCTGGGAGGCTTTCAGCGCCGGCACGGCGCCGACCGGGGTCCATCCGGCCGCCATTGCGGTGATGGCGGAGATCGGCATCGATATCCGGGATCATCGCTCCAAGGGTCTCAATGCCTTTAAGGGCATGGTGTTCGATGAGGTGGTAACCGTCTGCGATCATGCGCAGGAGAGCTGTCCGGTGGTTCCGGGAGGCGGCGTGAAACGCCATCAGGGATTCGAAGATCCTTCGGCGGCAAAGGGGACGGAGGAGGAGGTTCTTACGGCATTCCGGCTGGTCCGGGATGAGATCCGGAAATGGATTATGGAAAACTATTGAAGCGAAAAGGACCCGAACGTCGGGGAAATGAAGCCGTACGTCCTCGCCAATGTTTGGGAATCCACGTGAAATGGAGATGAAACGATGGAAATAAAAATACTGGGACCCGGCTGCGTCAACTGCCAGAAGGTGGAGAAACTGGTTCGGGAGACGGTTGCCGAGGCAGGCGTCGAGGCCGACATTGAAAAGGTGAGCGACATCATGAAAATCGCCAAATACGGCGTTTTCGGCACCCCCGCCGTCGTCGTGGACGGTCAGGTCAAGTCAGTAGGAAAGATTCCGAAAAAGGAGGAGATTCTCGCCTGGCTCGGGAAATAATCGATCTTAAGGAGGAAATTATGACTGATGGAATTGCCAAACGGCTTTCGTTTCTGGACCGTTACCTGACGCTCTGGATCTTCCTGGCGATGGGGGCGGGTGTCCTGCTGGGGTATTTTGCACCGGGCGTTGGGGATTGGATCGGTTCCCTCCGCCCGGAAGGGACTCAGACAAGCATTCCGATCGCCGCCGGCCTGATCCTGATGATGTATCCGCCGCTCGCCAAGGTCAAGTATGAGGAACTCCGCGATGTCTTTCGGGATTTCAAGGTGCTGGGGCTGAGCCTGGTTCAGAACTGGATCATCGGGCCGATCCTGATGTTTCTGTTGGCCGTCCTGTTTCTGCATAATCAGCCGGAGTTCATGATCGGGCTCATCATGATCGGGCTCGCCCGCTGTATCGCGATGGTGATCGTCTGGAACGATCTGGCCCAGGGCGATACCGAGTACTGTGCGGGTCTGGTCGCCTTCAACGCAATCTTTCAGGTTCTCTTTTACAGCGTTTACGCCTGGATCTTCATCACGATCCTGCCGCCGCTGATGGGCCTTTCCGGGGCCGTCGTGAACATCACAATCGGGCAGATCGCCGAGAGCGTCTTCATCTATCTGGGCGTCCCGTTCCTGGCCGGGATGATCACGCGTTTAGTTCTGGTGAAGATGCGCGGGAAGGAGTGGTATCATACAATCTTCATCCCCAAAATCTCTCCGATCACGCTGGTGTCGCTCCTCTTCACGATTGTGGTCATGTTTTCGATGCAGGGCCGGAAGATCATTGAAAAGCCCGGCGACGTCCTGCTGATCGCCGTTCCGCTGCTGATCTACTTTATCGTGATGTTCCTGGTGAGCTTCTGGATGAGCGGAAAGGCGGGGGCCGATTACGGCAAGTCGGCCACGCTCTCCTTCACCGCCGCCAGCAACAATTTCGAGCTGGCCATCGCGGTTGCCGTCGGCGTATTCGGGATCAACCACGGGGCGGCGTTTGCGGCGGTGATCGGCCCGCTGGTAGAGGTTCCCGTGTTGATCAGTCTGGTCAACGTCGCGCTCCGGTTCAAAAGAAAATTCTTCACGGCAAAATGATGGGAGACATCACGCAAATGCTTTATTTCCCCTGAACGAAAACAAGGAGATTCTCAATTTGAAACGAAAAGAAATGATGATATCCGTCGGTCTGATCTGCGCGGTGATCCTTCTGCTGCCCCTTGCAGGGATTGCCGCCGCGGCGCCGCCGGAGGTTCCCGTCAAGGGGATGGTCACGATGGTGGATCTGGGGGCAAAAAAATGCATCCCCTGCAAGATGATGGCGCCGATTCTATCGAAGCTGGAAAAAGAGTATGCCGGCAAGGCCGCCATCGTCTTCCTCGACGTCTGGGAGGATCCGAAACCCGCCCACCGCTTCGGCATCCGGGGAATTCCCACGCAGATCTTCTTCGACAAGGAGGGCCGGGAGGTCTTTCGGCACGCGGGGTTCCTGAACGAAGAGGAGATCGTCCGCCGGCTCAAGGATATGGGCGTAAAATAGAAGGGGCAACATGCTGACGCAATTATTTCTGACCATCAACGACTGGATCACCGGCGCGACTTACCTGGCGGCTCTGGGCTGCTTTTTATGGGGGATGGTCAGCGTCCTGCTGAGTCCCTGCCACCTGGCATCCATACCGCTGGTCGTGGCCTACGTGGCCGGACAGGAGCAGGTTCTCAAACCGCGACAGGCAGCCCATTACGCAGTTTTCTTTACCGTGGGCCTATTCATCACGATCGCCGTGATCGGCGTCGTCTGCGCGCTGCTGGGACGGATGCTCGGGGATGTGGGCAATTACTGGCAGATCGTTGTCGGTCTTGTTTTGATCTGGGTCGCCCTGGGAATGCTGGGGGTGGAGAAGTGCGACCTCTCCGGCAGCCGTCTGCACCGGCTGAACGTCAAAGGCCTTCGCGGCGCGTTCCTCCTGGGTCTGGCCTACGGAGTACTGTCCGGCTCCTGCACCTTCGGCTTCATCGCCCCCATTCTGGCGATCATCACGGTTCAGCAGAAGGTCTTGACCGGGGTTCTGCTGATCCTGCTCTTCGCCCTCGGCCACTGCCTCCCCATCATGATCGCCGGCAGCTCCACCGCGGCGGTCCGACGCCTGACCGAGAGCGAAACCTGGATAGGATCGGGGGCCTGGTTCCGGAAGGGCGCCGGGGTCGTCATCGGCCTCTTGGGGATCTATTTCATCGGCAGCCCATTCTTCATCGGGTGAATACCATGGAACACAACTACGACCATACCCATAATCACAGTCATGAAAAGCCGGCTTCGCTGAAAAACCTGATCTTCGCGATGGCGATCAACGGCGGGATTGTCGCCTTCGAGATGATCTTCGGCCTGATGATCCAGAGCATGGCGCTCATCTCGGATGCCATCCACAACCTGAGCGACATCGCCCACATGCTCTTCAGCTACTGGGCGGAGAAGGTCGCCCGCCGTCCTGCGAATGAGACGAAAACTTACGGCTATCGGAAAGTCGAGTTTATCGCCGCATTTGTCAACAGCATCGGTCTGTCCATCGTGATCGCCTTCATTTTCTGGGAAACCCTCAAGCGATTCACGGCACCGGCGGAAGTCTCCGGCCCGGTGATGCTTTGGGTTGCCGTCGTGGCCTTTGTCGGCAACGGGGCGGCGACGCTCCTGTTGCAGAAAATCTCGGCGCGAAACTTCAACATGAAAAGCGCCTGGCTCCATTCCCTTCAGGACGCCCTGTTTTCCCTTGGAGTGATCGTCGGCGCCCTGCTGATCACTTTCTTCGGCTGGCGTCTCGTCGATCCCCTCATCTCGCTTGCCATCTGCATCGTCATCGCCCGGGAGATCTACAAGATCGTCCGGCAGGCGGTCAACTCCCTTCTGGATGCCGTGCCGCCCGGGATTGATTTTGTTGAAGTCAGGAACGACCTGCTGGCGATTCCCGCCGTGGCGGAAGTCAACGATCTCCACATCTGGCAGACCGGCGCCGAGCAGAAGCTGCTCTCCGCCCATCTCGTTTCAGGGGGGGATCCTCCCGACCACGAAACAATCATCCGCTCGGTCCAGGAGATGATGCTGCGCAAATACGGGATCAACCACACGACGCTCCAGATCCTGCCCGCGTCAGCCAGTGCGATGGAGCACTGCAACCACTGCAATTGAGGGAAGAAGGATAATAAGGAGGGTGCAAAATATGAAGGTAACCGTTGACGCCAGAGGGCTTGCCTGCCCGGAGCCCGTACTTTTGGCGAAAAAGGCGATCGCGGATAACGAAGCGGTGACCGTTCTCGTGGACAATGAAAGCGCCGTGGAAAACATCCGCCGCCTGGCCGCCAAAGCGGCCTGCGGCTTCTCCGTGACGGAAAAGGAGAGAGGGGTCCGGGAGATCGCGCTGGTAAGGACGGGAGCTGCAGGCCAAGCCCCCGCGGATACCGCCGCTGAAGCGGGTCCGTCGTGCGCCGTTGCGCCGGGAAAGGAAACGGGACCCGTTGTGGTGATCCTGTCCGACAACCGTATGGGGCGGGGGGACGACGTCCTGGGAGACGTCCTGATCCGGAGCTTCATCCATACCCTGCTGCAACTGAAACCTTTGCCCGGGGCAATCATCTGTTACAACGCCGGGGTGAAGCTTGCCGTGAAGGATTCGGCGGTTATCGACGATCTGCAGCAACTGGCGCAGGCCGGGGTGGATATTCTGATCTGCGGGACCTGCGTGAACTATTTCGGGCTTGGCAATCAGGTCGCCGCGGGGCGTATTTCCAACATGTACGACATCGCCGAAACGATGGCGGGCGCCACCCGGTTGCTGCGTCCCTGATGGATGGGCCGAAGTGCGCCGTCTTTCTGCTTCCCTCCATCAGCCATGTCCTGAAGGCGGAAAAGATTTTTATAAGAGCTTGCTTTTGCAAGCAAGTCCTCCCTGTGGGCGAGGATCATGCCTTCCAGCCGCCCCGCTTTCATCCCCGTTTTCGGCCTGTTTTCGGCCTTGACATATTATGAGCATATGCTTATAATCCAGGAAACGGAGAGGAATCATGCCGAGACCGAAATGTTGCCGACATGTCGCCGCCATGCCGGACAAGACCTGTTTCCAGCCGAGGGGAATGACCGCTTCGTCTCTTGAGGAGGTGCTTTTGACCCTCGACGAGTATGAGGCGATCCGCCTTGCCGACCGCGAAGGGTTGTATCAGGAGCAGGCGGCGTTGATGATGAACATCTCGCGGCAGACGTTCGGCAGGATTATCGAATCGGCGCACCGGAAGGTCGCCGATGTCCTCGTGAACGGAAAGACCCTGAAGATCGAAGGCGGGGATGTTTCCATGGAAGAGACGAAGCAGATACGGTGTCATCGGTGCCGGCAGACGTTCAGCCTCTGTTGCGAAACAAAGGACGCGGCAATATGTCCGCATTGCAGAAAGCAAGCGGAGAATCACATTACTGAAAAAAGGAGAACATCATGAAAATCGCATTACCGGCATGCCGGAATCAGGTGGACGAACACTTCGGCCACTGTGAGTACTTTACGGTATTCACCATCAATGACGATCACAAAATCACGGCGGAGGAAACGGTTTCCTCTCCAGCGGGTTGCGGCTGCAAATCGAACATTGCCCAGACGCTGTCGCAAATGGGTGTAAAGACGATGCTGGCCGGCAACATGGGACAGGGGGCCGTAAACGTATTGGACGGCTACGGGATCAAGGTTTTACGCGGCTGCAAGGGCGACGTGAAAAGGGTCGCCGAGCAGTGGCTCACCGGCAATCTCAAAGATTCGGGGATCGCCTGCGAACTTCATGAGCACGGATGCCATGAAGCCTGAGGGATCCTGCGGGAATCCCCGACACGGCACGGCGGTGAGCTTTTTCAGATCATTTTTCAACGGATTTTGCCCGCCGGCGTGTTTTTTACCTGCTCGGCCGTGATGATCCGCAAGGATGAAATAGAGCGGAGATTTTTTTATGAATAAGACACCGGCGATTCAAGAGCTCTTTCTGTCCTTCTTGCGCCTGGGTCTGACCGCCTTCGGAGGTCCGGCCATGATCGCCTACATCCGCAGGATGGCCGTGGAAAAGAAACACTGGCTTGATCCGGAAACCTTCAAAGCCGGGGTGGGCCTGTGCCAGGTTATCCCCGGGGCGACTGCCATGCAGGCGGCCGCCTACGTCGGGCTCAAGTCGCGGGGCACGATGGGAGCAGCCGCCGCCTTTGCCGGTTTCGGCCTCCCCGCGTTTCTCTTCATGATGGTTCTTTCATTTCTTTATTCGCGTTTCCATGATTTGCCCGCCGCGATCTCCCTGTTTGCCGGTCTTCAGGTGATCATCGTCGGCATCGTCGCCAATGCCGCCGTATCGTTCGGCGGCAACACGCTCAAGGGGTGGAGGGACATGCTCATCGCCGGAGCGGCGGCCGCGCTGTTTGCATTTCACGTGAGCCCGATTCTCGTGATCTTGCTCGCGTCCCTCAACGGCCTTCTGATCACAGGCGCCGGGCAAAAAAAAGCAGGACCGGCTGTGATCCCTTCTGCCGGGCCTTCCGGAACGGATCATTCGTTCGGACTCCTCGTCGCCGGAGCGGCGGGATTTCTTCTGCTGCTGTTTTTCGTACAGAGAAGTTTCTTCGATCTGGCGATCCTGATGTCCAAAATCGATCTGTTTGCCTTCGGAGGAGGATTTGCGTCCGTTCCCCTGATGCTCCATGAGTTCGTCGATGTCCGTGGATGGATCGACGCCCGGACCTTCATGAACGGCATCGTGCTGGGACAGGTTACCCCGGGGCCGATCGTCATCACGGCGACCTTCGTGGGATATCTCCTCTACGGCATACCGGGCGGGGCGATTGCCACCATCGGCATCTTTCTGCCCTCCTTCCTGATGGTGGTCGGGGTCGCGCCCCATTTTGAGCGCCTCCGTTTGTCCCCCTATTTCAATCGCGCGATTCACGGCATTCTGTGCTCGTTCGTGGGGTTGCTGCTGCGCGTCCTGGGCTCGTTTGTGGCAGACGTTCAGTGGGATGCGCCGCACCTGATCCTCTTTGCCGCAACATTCGTCGCGCTGTATCTCAAGGTGGACATCCTGTGGGTGTTTCTCGGCGGGACGGTCATTGCGGTGCTGATTTAAACCACATGACCGATCAAGTACCAGTTTCCATTTGATATTCAGACAAGGTTGTTATATGAGTCAGGTCCGGATGCAGATCAAAGGAGGTTTGTTTCAATGAAGGTCAAGGCTACAATCGTATGCGAAAACTGCGTTTTTCACCTTCCCGGTGCCGTGGCTGAACACGGCCTGTCCATATTCATGGAAACCGACTGCGGAAACTACCTGCTGGACACAGGTCAGGGGAAAGCGATCGTAAACAATGCCCTGGTGTTGGGGTTAGATCTGCGAACAATCAAAGGTATAATCATGAGCCATCACCACTGGGACCACACGGGAGGGCTTGGCCCTGTCCTCGATCTGAAGGGAGCGGCGGATATTTATGCCCACCCCGATTTTTTCAAGGAAAGCTATAAAATCGAGGGAGAAAGGGTGCGTTACATCGGCGTGCCGTATCCCCGGCCGCTCCTCGAAGCCAAGGGGGCAACGTTCAAATTCAGCGACGAGTTCCGACCGATCGAACCTGGAATGTGGCTGACGGGGGAAGTGCCACGCCGGACGGATTATGAACGCGGGGATAAAAACCAGGTCGTGAAGTCCAACGAGAGGTATGTGAAGGACAACCTCCTGGACGACCAGTCGGTTGTCATTGAAACCGAAAAGGGGCTCTTTATCATCCTGGGATGCTGCCATTCCGGGATCATCAATACCCTGAGTTATATAGTGGAGAAAATGGGGCAGCGCCATATATACGCCGTGATCGGCGGCACGCATCTCGGTCCGGTGAGCGATGAACAGAGGGAGAAAAGTATCGATGCCCTCAAGGCGTTTGACATCGAACGTCTCGGAGTCTCCCATTGCACGGGGCTGAAAACGGCATCCCGGCTGGCCGGTGAGTTTGGAGACCGCTTCTTCTTCTGCAATGTGGGAACGGTTGTGGCAGCATAATTGCTTAATTTGCATCAGGAGAGACCATGTCGAAAAAGGCCTTTCAGGACTACTACCCCGACCATTTCAGCCACTGCTACGATTGCGGTCGCCTGAACGATGCGGGGCTGAAGATTAAAAGTTACTGGGATGGAGAGGAATCCGTCTGCATTTATGAACCAAGGCCCTACCACACGGCCATCCCGGGCTTTGTCTACGGGGGGCTGATCGCCTCTCTCATCGACTGCCATGGTACGGGTACGGCCGCCGCGGCCAGGTATCGCTCCGAGGGCAGGGAGATGGATACGGACCCGCCCCTGCGCTTCCTAACGGCGTCTCTCAACGTCGATTACCTGCTCCCGACGCCCCTCGGCGTCCCGCTGGAAATCCGCGACAGGGTAAAGGAGGTCAAGGGGCGCAAGGTGATCTTGGAATCGGCCCTTTCCGCTGGCGGGAAAATCTGCGCCCGCGGGGAGGTTGTAGCGATTCAGGTGCCGGAGCATTTGATTCCCCGGCATCCTTGAAGCCCAGTCAAACCGTCGGCCCCGTAAAAAGTCTCAGCGAAACCCCCCCTCGGCAAGCGGATGATGTTTTCCCGCTTCCGGACATTGCATTGCCCCAGCAGTCATAGGAGACGAGGCCGGCCATGATCGGCGTCGTTTGGGTCTCAATCGCCTGAATCCCCCTCCGCCCCCGGCTTGAAATGCCCGTGGAGGGTTTCAGGGAGGCTGATCAGCAGCGGCAGCCGGATCAGCAGGTCGATGCCCACAAAGAGGATGAAGATGTACTGCGGTCCGATCCTGTCCCAGATGACGCCCGCAGACAAGGCCAGGATCGCGCTCAGAACCATCTTGAAGAAACGGTTGATGCCGACCCATCTCCCCATCTGTTCGGAAGGCACCAGCTCCCGCTCGATGGCGGCGACAACCGTTACGCCGATGAAGTAGAAGCCCTGCAGGATTCCGGCGATGATCAGAAAGGCCGTTGACGTTGCCCAGATCAGCATCAGGTTGGAAATCCAGAAAAGCGGGATGGTGATGTACAGGACCCTCTTCCGGCCGATCCGGTCCGCCAGCCTGCCCAGCGGAATGGCACAGACAATGGATGACAGCGCCGATCCGGCAACCATGATCCCCAGGATGAATTCATTGGCCCCCTTGATCTGGTGGGCGAAAACCTGGGTGAACGGAAAAACCATCCCCAGCGGCAACTGGGAAATGGAGGCGATGACCAGCCACTTTTTCAGATGATTGCCGCCTTTGAGCACCTGGGAAATATCCTTCGACAAGTGTGGCCTCTGGCTGCCCGCCTTCACCCACTTTCGTTCCGACAACTTTGTCAGGACGATGATGAACGTGCCGATCGTGATCAGGAAACCGGAAAAGAACAACGGCCGGATGCCGGCGATGTTGACGCCGCCATAAAGGGTGACCAGCCAGGTGGCCAACATCGGCCCCGCCATTCCCAGGAAGCCCGCAGCGACCGTTTCACAGATCAGCATACCGGTGGCCCGGTCCCGATTGACCAGGCAGTTTCCGCAGATGGTTGCGCAACTGTGAATGCTGGTGGAGAATCCCAGCCAGTAACCGATCATGGCGATGACGGTCACCTCCCAGCTTTGCGCCAGGCCGTAGGTCAGGTAGGAGATGGCCAGGAATCCTATGCCGATCAGATAGATTTTTTTGGGACCGATTCGGTCGATGAACCAGCCGGTGAAGGGGCCGCAGAGACCGGCGATGATCATGCCGATGCTGTTGACGATGCCCAGTTGGGTCCCCGTAGCCCCCAGCGCCACGATATAGATGGAGAGATAGGGAAAGACCATCTGGTAGGCCAGTTTGTCCAACGATGTACGCAAAACGGTGATTTTCCAGTCCCGGTGCTGCCTTTTCAAAAAGGAAAGGCCGTTGCCGAGAAAGGCCGGCAGCGGCCCGGCGGATGGTTCCGTATGATTGCTCAATGAATATTCCTTTCCCGATGGTCTGCGGCAAGAAGAGAGAGCGGAACAACAGCGAAGACAAGCGTGAATAATTTCAGCCACATCCCCGATTCCCGCGGGTGTTTTATTTATCCTGAGAAAACCCCCGGCTCTGCCGGAGGATACTTATTCGCTTGCGACCTTTACCACGAATGGCTTCGGAAGCGCAATCCCCTGGAGATTCACCGGATCGAAAGGCCTGTTGAACACCCCCGGAAAAATCCCCGTCGTTGATTTGGATCAATGACAAACCCCCGAATCGGGATTATCGTGTAACCGTAGTAAGGTTGATAACATCTGTGAAGAACGACAGTATAAAACGGTTACTATAGGGAGGAAAAGAAATGGAAACAAAGGAGTGGGTTGGGCACGCCGACGACAACACCTTCGAGTCGGCCGTATTGAAAAAGGGCAGGCCGGCACTGGTCGATTTCTGGGCGCCTTGGTGCGGACCCTGCAGGGCTCTCGCGCCGGTTCTGGAAGGGATCGCCCAAACGTACGACGGGCGGGCGAATGTGATCAAAGTGAATGTGGATGAGTCCCCAAAAACCGCTGCCAATTATGGGATCCGGAGTATACCTACGCTGCTTTTCATCCAGGAGGGGAAAGTTCGGGAAACCCTCGTCGGCCTCACGACCAAGGACAAGCTTGCGGCACTCATCGACCGGAACATTACCGGATAACCGGATGGCCGAGGAATGAACCGCCCGCTGCAACACGGGAGATTAAGGAGGACAAAAATGAACGATTTGTTGATATTGGTGATCGTGGTCGCGGTGTGGTTTTTCGTCCAGGGATGGCTGTTGCCCCGATTGGGCATCTCGACCTGAATACGCCAGGGCTGCTCGGTCGAGAGCAGAAAGAAGAAATCAGAAGACTCGAAGGGCTGACCGGTTCTCTACAGCAGAGACCGGTCGGGGCTGTAAATATATTTTGTTTCCCTTCGATTCCTATGTTAAACATTCCCCATGTTTGGCCTTATGAATACATGCTGTACAGCGGGGCGTCAATGACCTGGATCAACGGGAAGAATTTTCTATGGATGTTCTGAAGCAGATGCAGACGTTGACTTTGTTCCAGGGGGTCCCCGCCGAAAAGCTGAAAGTGTTGGCGGAACGCGCCCTGTACAGAACCTGCAAGGCGGGGGAAATGTTCATCGGCGAAACGGATCCCGCCCATGCATTTTACGTCGTCATCACCGGACAGGTGAAGCTCTACAAGATTTCAGCGGAGGGGAAGGAACAGACCCTCAACCTGCTCGGTCCGGGAGAACCATTCGGCATGTGCACCGCCTTTGCCATCGAGTCCTTCCCGGCGAACGTCATGGCCCTCGAAGAGAGCGGCATCCTTCTGTTCCCCGGTCCGGCGATGGAAGCGATCGCCATGGAGGAACCGCACCTGTTGGTGAACATTATCCGGATTCTATCCGACCGCCTGAAGGAAGCGATGACCCTGATCGAATCCCTCGCCTTGAAGGAGATCCCTCAGCGGATCGCCTCCTTCCTGATCCACGCCCTGAAAGGGGAGAACGAACAGGGAGTAAGCCAACTGGAATTGACGGTCACGCAGAGGGAACTGGCCAAGATTCTGGGGGCCACTCCGGAGGCCCTCTCCCGGGCGCTGAGAAAGATGAGCAACACCGGCGTGCTGGCCATGGACGGCCGGTCGATCCGGATTCTGGATCGGAAGGCACTTGGCGAACTGGCGGAAGGGGACTGACCGATCATCCTCACCCATCCCTGCGCTTCAAGAAAACCGGTCAATACAGATCAGTTCGTATGGGAATGCATTTCCGAAACAAGGCGCCGTTCCGGCACGCCCCGCCGCGGACCATAGAAAATCTGAATGCATATTCGCGTTTTTCATGGTAGATTGTTTCCCGTGACGCCTCATCCGTGGAGGAGATGCGACCGTGGATATCGTCTGCCTGCCTGTCGAGAAAACCGTCCACCGCGCCTGGCTGCGCAAGCCCGTCGCCCGCGAGGCGTTCGACCTCTTCCGGGCGGGTCTCAAACGGCTGTTCGACCGGATCGATCAGGGCGAGTCCGAGGAGCACTTGAAAAGGATCGTCGCCGATTTCCTCACAGAGGTCTGGTATCGGGACGTCGGTGAAATCAACACGAAAGACAGTGTCGACCTGGTCATCCACGCGGGGAGGTCCTCCCGCGACCCCGTAGCCGTAATCATCGAAACGAAGCACCCGGCCAACGCCGCGGAGATGATTTCCGCCGCCAGCCCCAATGCCAAGGCGCTGCACGAACTGATACTCTACTACCTCCGGGAACGCACCGCCGGAAACCTCGGCCTGACCCGGCTGATCGCCTGCAACATCTATGAATGGTACATCTTCGACGCGGCGGATTTCGATCGCTATTTTTACAGCGACCAGGGGCTGGTCCGGCAATTTCGCGACTGGGAGGCCAACCGCCTTTCCAGCGCCCGGACCGACACCTTCTATGGGGAGATCGTGCGCCCCTTTCTGGAGCGATCCGGCATCGAACTCACCTGCACATACATCGACCTGCGCCCCTGCGAAGCCCTCGTGCGAAACCCCGCCGCCGGCGGGGACGGGAAGCTGCTCCCCCTCTTCAAACTCTTCTCTCCGCCCCATCTGTTGAAACTTTCCTTCGCCAACGACAGCAACACCCTGAACCGGGAATTCTACAACGAACTCCTCCATATCATCGGCCTGGAGGAGATCCGGGAGAAAGGCCGGAAGCTGATCGGGAGAAAACCGGACGGGAAAAGGGACGAAGGCGCCCTCTTGGAAAACGCGATCAATGTGCTGAAGGTCCGGGGCTGCATTCCTGCCGCCGAGGTAACCCCACCGGAGACGGAAGGCGACGCCGAAGAGCGGATCTTCAGCGCCGCGCTGGAGCTCTGCATCACCTGGATCAACCGGGTTCTCTTCCTGAAGCTCCTCGAGGGGAGACTCGTCGCCTGGAACGGCGGGGACAATCGCCACGCCTTTCTCCGCCCGGACGCGCTGCAGAATTTCGACGGGCTCGAAGAGCTGTTCTTCGAGGTTCTGGCGGTCCTCCCGGAGGAACGGCGGGGTTCCGTGGCGGAGAAATTCCGCTTCGTTCCCTACCTGAACAGCTCCCTTTTCGAAGAGACGGATCTGGAGCGCGAGACCATCCATATCGCCGACCTCAAAGGCCGCCTGGAGATACCGCTGTACGGCGGCACGGTCCTCAAGGACGAAGCAGGCAAACGGCGGGAAGGGCTTCTTTCCGCCCCGGCCTACCTCCTCGGTTTCCTGGACGCCTTCGATTTCAGCGGCGACGGGACGGGCGGCGTCCGTGAGACGCCCCGGACCATCATCAACGCCTCGGTCCTGGGCCTCATCTTCGAGAAGATCAACGGCTACCGGGAAGGCTCCTTTTTCACACCCGGCTTCATCACCATGTACATCTGCCGGGAGACCCTCCGGCGGGCGGTGGCGGAGAAGTTCCGAACCGGTATGCCGGGAATGAAAAAAATCCGGACCTTCGCCGACCTGAAGGAGCGCCTGGACCCGTCCGATCCGGAGGCGCGGACAACGGCCAACGCGCTGATCGAATCCCTTACGGTCTGCGACCCCGCCGTCGGCTCCGGCCACTTCCTCGTCTCCGCGCTGAACGAGATCATCGCCGTCAAGGGCGAGCTGGGGATCCTCTGCTATCGCGACGGCTCCCGCGTCAAGGAATACGCCGTCGGCGTCGAGAACGACGAGCTTTTCGTTACGGACCGGGACGACGACAGGCCCTTCGCCTACCGCCTCAACAAAAACGGCCGCCCGATCGAACCGCTGCAGCGTCTCCAGGAGGCGCTCTTCCACGAGAAGCGGACCCTGATCGAACAAGGGCTCTTCGGCGTGGACATCAACCCCAAGTCCGTCGCCATCTGCCGCCTGCGGCTTTGGATCGAACTCCTCAAGCACGCCTATTACACCCCGGAGAGCGGCTACGCCCGCCTGGAAACCCTTCCCAACATCGACATCAACATCAAATGCGGCAACTCGCTCATCAGCCGCTTCGCGCTCGCGGGGGGCGACGACGTCCTCCCGATGGACCGGGCGCGCCTGAAGGTTCTGGTCGGCCGCTACCGGGATAAAGTCCTGCTCTACAAGCTCCATCCAACCAACAAGGCCCTTCTCCGCCGGGAGATCGAGGTCATGAAGGAGGAGATCCAGGCCTTCTCTCTCCCCACCGACGCGGAGGAGAACCTCCTGCGGAAACTGGAAAACGACCTCACCCAGACCCTTCTTGATTTCGACCGGGAAGGGACGGAGAAACGCGCTCGTATCCAGGAGCGTGCGGCGGAGTTGCGCCGGCGGATCGACGAAAAGAAGCGGACCTTCTACCGCACTGCCTTCGAGTGGCGCTACGAATTTCCGGAAGTGCTCGATGAAAACGGCCGCTTCGTCGGCTTCGACTGCGTCATCGGCAACCCGCCGTACGTGCGGCAGGCAATGCTTGGGACAGCATTCACAGCATACGCCCGGAGCCGGTACGAGGTCTATCACGGCGTCGCCGATCTGTACGCCTATTTTTTCGAGCTGGGCGTCTCCGTTCTCCGGGAGGGCGGACAGTTCTCCATCATCGTGGCGAACAAATGGATGCGGGCCAATTACGGCGCGCCGCTCCGGAAATGGCTCCGGGAGCAAGGGCTGGAGCTGGTCGTTGACTTCGGCGCGCTGCCGGTCTTTCCGGAGGCGACCGCCTATCCCTGCATCGTCCGTCTCCGCAAGGGGGCGAAACGGAAGGGCTTCACGGCCTGCAACGTGCAGCGCCTCGCGGATCTCGACATCGAGGAACTGGTCCGGACCGAAGGAATGAAAGTTGCGTTCTCCTCGCTGACCAATTCCGGCTGGACGCTGACGGGAGGCGCCGAACAGCAGCTGCTGGAAAAGCTCCGAAAGACGGGAACGCCGCTCGGGGAGTACGTCGGGGGGAAGATTTACTACGGCATCAAAACCGGTTTGAACGAGGCGTTCGTCATCGACGCCGCGACCCGGGAACGGCTGATCGCGGCGGATCCGAAGAGCGCAGAGATCATCAAGCCGTTTCTCCTTGGCCGAGACATCAAGCGGTACCGGCCGCTGTTGAACAGACATTATCTGATCTTCACCCGGCGGGACGTCGATATCAAAGCCTATCCCGCTATTGAGGCATATCTCGGACAGTTTAAGGAGCAATTGACTCCCAAGCCCAAAGAAGGGGTCGGCGGTTCCGGGCCGGGGCGGAAACCGGGGGCTTACCGGTGGTATGAAATCCAGGATACCGTGGATTACTGGAAGGAATTTGAAAAGCCGAAGATCATCGTTCCCGCCATTGTCCAGAAAAGATCTTACGCATTCGATGCCGAGGGGTTTTACTCCAACGACAAGACGACCATCATCTCCGGGAATGACTTATACCTGCTGGGACTCTTGAACTCGAAAGTCACGGATTTCTTCATCCACGCCATCTCCTCGACCAAGCAGGGCGGCTATTACGAATACAAGCCCATGTATCTCGTGCAGATCCCCATCCGCGCGATCGACTTCGCCATTCCCGAGGAGAAGGCGCGGCATGACCGGATCGTGGAACTCGTGGAGCGGATGCTTCGGCTCCATCAAGAACCTCCGGAGCCGCTCCCCCCGGAGGAAAACGAAAACCGCCTCCGGGAGATCGCCGCAACCGACGCCGAGATCGATTCCCTCGTCTGCGACCTCTACGGCCTGACGGCGGAGGAGATCCGCATCCTGGAAGAGAGCGGATCGCATAGAAGCATTCCGCTTCACAAGCATTTCGCTGCACCTTGACACGCGGACGATCTTTCCCTACAGTGTTTCAGAAAAGAAATAGTCGTAAAGAAATACGGTCCGGAGAAACGGGGCGCCGCGAACGTCCGGGAGATGCCAGAACCATGATCAAACTGGACCGACGTCTCATCCTGAATGGCAAGCTGTACATCGACCATGTGGAAAGTGATGTAAAACTTCATAAAGTTGAACATCCACTGGTGCCAGAGGATCTGCGTAATTAATGATCATTGATGGGAGACGAATAGTGAATTGTGCACGCTGTGGACGTGAGATATTGGCAATGGATAGCTATCAGCATTTGGAACAGGCTCTGTGTGAGGATTGCTATATCGATATCCGGAATCCACCCAAAGTCTGTGACCCCTGGGCAGTTTACTCCGCCACCCGTTCAAGACAAATCCAGGGAATGAATGGTGCCGAGGGTCTTACAGATTTGCAGAAGGCAATTTATGAGTTCATCAAGGGAAAAGGTAAAGTGACCAGAGAGGAGTTAATCGAGCATTTTAATCTGAAAGAGATAGAGTTGCAGTCACAACTGGCGGTAATGAGGCATTGTGAACTGGTGAAGGGGTATAAAGAAGGTGATCGGATTTATCTGGTTCTTTTCAGATAAAAAACAATAGAGTATCAAGGTTTTCCCGGCTATGGAATGGCTGGCTGCCATGTGTTTTCATATACCGAAAAAAGGAGGAAAATGCCATGGATGAACCTAAGATTTTGGATAAGGCGTTTCACGTCATTATGAAGCGTATGGTGGAAACCGGCCAGGCGCCGTTTTATACGGAACTGGCATCGTCTCTCGGTCTTGCCGTCGAAGAGGGAAGAAATACCCTTCACGACCTTTTCAGCTCAGGCATCGCCGGATGGCTGTATCCAAGGACCGACCACATCGTCTCCTTTGCACCCTTCAACAACCTCCCCACCCAATACCGCATCACCATCGACGGCCGGCAGAAATGGTTCGGCCAGTGAGGGTTCGAATCGCTGGCGGTCTGCTGGCTCTTCCCTGGCAAAACGGTAACGGTGGATTTCCCCTGTCTGGACTGTGGTGAACCTCTC
>Ga0247841_10004492_pt1 | contig 23876 bp, 20 predicted proteins | sample LaCruzMarch2015__2_FD_192410 | JGI IMG/M metagenome (GOLD analysis project Ga0247841, IMG submission 192410) | Freshwater microbial communities from meromictic Lake La Cruz, Castile-La Mancha, Spain - LaCruzMarch2015_18m | ecosystem: Environmental > Aquatic > Freshwater > Lake | place: Spain... | reverse complement strand
TATCACCGGAATTGTTTCCAATTTTAAGAATATACCCGATACAACAAGCAGTATATACGATGGGAAGAGTTAATTGCTATAAACTGTTGAAAGAGGGTGTGAATAAAAAAACAATACAAATTAAATATGGAATATAATAATTCAATTTCTAAGTTGACTTTGGGTACTGTCCAGTTAGGTTTAAATTATGGTATTGCCAATAATGAAGGAAAACCGGACGAGGAAAAGGCATTCAGAATATTAGATTCAGCACTCGCCTCTGGTGTCAATTGTATTGACACTGCAGCCGATTATGGTGATTCTGAAAAAGTTATCGGGAAATATTTATCAGCTTACAAAATAAGAAGATCTGATATATCAATAGTTACTAAATTTCAATTAGGCAAGATTAGTGCATCTGATGTCGAAATTGTTATGATGAGATCAGTTGAAAAATCATTAAAAAACCTCAACACAGATTACCTAGACATACTTTTAATTCATAATGCAAAAGAGTATTCAACATTCGGGAATAAAATAACAAAAGTCTATGAAAACCTTTTGGACAAGGGTATAATAAAATTGGCAGGAGCTTCTTGTTACGAATTTAACGAAATTGAAGTAATGCTGGAAAATGATATGTATCATGTTTTTCAGATACCAGTAAACATTCTTGATATGAGAATCACCAAAGGGGATGGTGCCCGGAGGCTTCAAAATAAACTGGTTTTTGCAAGGAGTGTATTTTTACAGGGGCTCTTTTATTTAAATCCGACAAATTTGAAGGGCAACCTGAAAGAAATAGGTAAGTATTTAATAAAAATAAATGAAATTGCCGAAGAAATGAATATATCAGTCGCCCAACTGGCTGTTTCCTATGTTAAAAGCCTTAAGTATGTTAACTCTCTTGTTATAGGCGCAGATAATCCTGAACATATACATGAAAATGCTAAACTAATTGATTCTAAACCACTTAATCAAGGAATAATAAATACAATAGAAGATAAATTAAATGGGGCACCTAATTGGCTTTTTACTCCGGCAGTATGGGATAGACAAAAAGAGTAGGGTAATTTCATGTTTCGATGACGGTCTAAATAATTAACAATCGTTTATCAGATAAGGAGAGAACCTGGCTGAGTCAGTGATTAACCATTTAAAAAGAGTTTTCTAAATTTAAATCAAACGCAAATGTCTATTACTCCATCTGAGATACTAACTCCGGAATCAAAATTACCAAAAGGCGCATGGCTTGTAGTTGTATTACTTTTTTTTATAGGTGCCTTAAATTATCTCGATCGTATAATGATCACTACTATGCGATCTTCAATTATCGACGCAATTCCGATGAGTGATGCTCAATTCGGTCTTCTAACTTCAGCTTTTTTATGGACATATGGGATATTGAGTCCTTTTGCAGGATTTCTTGCAGATAAATTTAATCGCAGCCGTGTTGTTATCGCAAGCTTATTAGTCTGGTCAGCAGTAACATGGTTGACAGCTTACTCAAGAACATTTGAACAATTATTGATTGCCCGGATATTAATGGGTATAAGTGAAGCAGGTTATATTCCTGCAGCGTTGGCACTTATAGCAGATTACCACCGAAGTTCTACCCGTTCCCTGGCAACAGGAATTCATATGACAGGAATTATGGTTGGATCGAGTCTGGGATTTCTTGGTGGATTACTTGCCGAAAATCATTCCTGGAACTTTTTATTCATCTCTTTTGGTGTTGCGGGGATAGTGTATTCAATAGTTGTCGCGGTTGTTCTTAAGGATCCACCAAAAAATGTTGTAAACATTATTACAAGAAAAGCCGAGCGTAAAATCAACTTTTTTGTAGGTATAAGGGATCTGTTTAGGAAGAGATCTTTTCTTTTGATGCTTGGTTACTGGGGTCTTTTAGGAGTTGTCGGTTGGCTAGTGATGGGATGGCTCCCTACATACTATAAGGAAAATTTCAACCTTTCCCAGGGTATTGCCGGACTTTATGCAACTGGTTATTTATATCCTGCAGCAATAGGTGGATTACTTTTCGGCGGTTTTATTGCAGACAGGTGGAGCCGGAAAAACCGCCTTTCAAGGATTCATGTTCCTGCTATTGGCCTTTTAATAGCTGCACCTTGCATTTTTTTAGCAAGCTGGACTACAATTCTACCTCTTGCAATTTTTGCTTTTATGATATATTCTTTTACACGAGCGTTCGGAGATTCCAATATGATGCCAATGCTTTGTATGGTTGTTGATCCAAAGTATCGGGCAACAGGGTATGGAGTACTGAATCTTTTCGCTGCAATTATTGGTGGTATTGCAATATATGCCGGTGGGGTTTTGCGTGACTCGAACATAGATCTCAGTAATATGTATCAGTTCGCAGCTTTAATCATGATAATATGTGCTACCCTATTGTTTATGGTGAGGCCAAAACCAAAGTCTGATGGGGAATGATTTTTTCTGATATTATAATACTGATAAGTAATGATTTGTCAATAATAATTCATTCAAATTTATCACCATGAGAGAGGAAACGCAAACCGATTACAACTGGGTTCGAGACCGCTATTTCGAACATTGGGAGAAGGCAAAAACAGATTATGGTGTTTCCTATTTCCCGAATGTAACCATGGGCTGGGATGCAAGTCCGCGAACAAACCAGAACGATTCTCTGGTTGATATTGGCTATCCGTTTATGGCAAAAATGGGAGGAAATACCCCGGAAGCTTTCAAGGCTGCATTGGAGGAAACTAAATTATTCATGAAGAATAATCCTGATTGTGGCAATACTTTTATTATTAATTGCTGGAACGAGTGGACTGAAGGAAGTTACCTCGAACCGGATTTGCGCTCGGGGTATAAATACCTTGAGGCAGTGCGTGATGTTTTTGGAGAAAAAAATAGAAATTAATAATTTGAAAAACAAAAAAGATGATTACAGATCACATTTCAAATGCCACACTTTATTTTGGTTTGGGCGAACGTATTAAAACAGCCCTTCAGTATTTAAGTGAAACCGATTTCTCAAAAGTTGAATCAGGAGAGTATGCTCTTGATGGAAAAAATGTTTATGCAATGGTAGTGGAATGTACCACAAAATCGGTGGATGAAAGCCTTTTAGAGGCGCACAAAAATTACATTGATATTCATTTTATGATTGAAGGTGAAGAGTGTATTGGCTATGAATGGCTGAACAATCAGGAAATATCAGAGCCTTACCACGAAAAGGAGGATTACTGGTTATTTATCGGGAATCCAGATATGATCAGATATACCAAAGGGATGTTTGCCATTATGTATCCACAGGACCTTCACATGCCAAAGGTCATTTCCGGTAAGAGCATGCCTATTAGAAAAGTAGTTGTGAAAGTTAAGGTTTGAATATCGTTTATTAAAACGAAAAAAATGAAGTCAACCATTCGAAAAATCATTGCATTACAACTAATACTATTTATTAATCTGACTTGTTTGGCTCAAACATCTTCGAACATTTCTCCTTATGTGCAGTTAAAACCGATAAGCGTAACCGACATTAATTTTACAAAAGGTTTTTGGGCAAATTATCAGGAGGCTCTTAAAACAGGGGCAATCGAAAGCGTTTGGCAGGGCCTGAATGATAGTTTAAATTCGGCTGGTTTCAGTAATTTTTTTATTGCAGCTGGTTTACAAAAAGGGAAATCGCACAATACTAACTGGAGTGACCCCTAAATGCTTCTTCAACAAATCGGTAAAGGATAAAAAATAATAGTCAGAATATATGAGAGGTACAATGTTTAAGAAAAAATTAAGATAATGCGTAGCAAAGGAGCGACGATACGAATATGGATGAAAAAGTAATAAGCAAAGTGATTGAAAAGAATAAGGAATTCTGGAAGCTTACAAACAAAGAACCGCTATTGGCAAGAATACCTTTTAACGGTTTCAATAAAAAGCCATATCCTGTAAAGGGCGGCAGAGAGATTATAGACCCTGAAAAAGTGCTTCCCGAAGATATTGATATTTCCAGATTAGTGGGAGAAGGAAAAAGCAAACCTGAACCGGTTAACGGTGATATGGTTAATTTTGCAGGATGTCTATATTCTGAGGCCTGGATGGAGTCGGTAATAGGATGCCCGATTTATGCTTCAGCTTTCAGCTGCTCTTCAAAACCGGTATCGGTAGATATTGAAAATGCTATGGATGAATTCACAGTAGAAGGTGCTTTGAAATCCGAATGGTTTGAGGTAATGAATAATGTCATGAAAAAACTTATTGATAAAGCCGGAGTTGATTTAGCTGTGAGACAGCTTCATTTTAGAGGCGTTATCGATATGCTTGCTGCATTCATGGGTGAGGAAATGTTGTGCCTTTCTATTTATCTCTGCCCTGAGAAGGTTGCAAAACTGGCGGAAAAATTTGCAGAATTATATATTTTGACAGCACAGCGAAATATTGATATGCGGCAGCCATGGAAAGGCGGATACGTTTCAGCCTGGAGTGTGTTTGCGCCAGGACCGATTTTAGACTACCAGATAGATGCTTCCAATCTCTTTTCACTAAATGATTACAAAGAGCATTTTCTGGAGTTTGACAAAAAGATCATTGATAAGTTTCCATACAGTATGCTGCATATGCATGCATGCGGCTTGCATATCCTTGATGCGGTACTTGAGATAGAAAATTTGAAAGCTGTAGAAGTAACAATTGAAAGAGAAACAGGGGTATTCAGGAAAGAATTGATTCTTGAGTCATGCAAAAAAATTCAGGCTGCTTCAAAGAGTGTTATAGTCAATGGAGAGTTAAATGAAGAGGAAATTGCTGAATTTACTGAAAAGCTTGATCCGGCAGGGTTGGCAATATTCTACTGGAAACCTATTTAAAACTAAAAATATGACTGCAGAGTTTAAGTCATGGGCAAAATGAATTTTCTTGAAGTATTGGAATTTATAAAATAGAAAAGACTGTGCAAGATTTTGGAAGTGAATAAGTATGCGTGAACCTGATAAATAACGTTACATAAATGCTGCAAACCACATTGAGCAGGAGGAAGTTCATTAGCTTCCGGTTTGGCCAATGAACTTAGGAAACTACAAACAACAACAAGGAGAAAGTATGAACTATCAACAACAACAAGGAGAAAGTATGAAGATGAGACATTCAACCCGGCGATCAACGCGTTTGTGGACGCTTGTAGCGGCAATCGTGCTCACCCTGGCGGTTCCGGGCATGTGTGAGGCAGCCGATCCTGTGCGGCGGCTGTTCCTGGACGATTACCACATCCAGAGCATGACCGGCCTGAGTCGGGTGTACCACCAGCCGGTCAAGCATCCCGCGCCGGTGATCATGGCCGACCAACCCTGGGAGATGGGGCCAATCTACGGGCGATTCTTAAATGTTATCAATGGTATCGAATGGTCGCCGACGCTCGGGCGCTACCGCATGTGGTACAACGCCGGAGACTACCGGAGGCCGTGTTATGCCGAATCTGCGGATGGCCTGACGTGGACCAAGCCGGTCCTCAATCTCAGCGGTACCAACTCCGACGGGTCAGGTTCCAAGTCCAACAACATCATCGATCTCGGTTACGCCCCGAAGGATCCGGCGACCACCAGCGATGCCAACGATGAACAGTCCCTCGTCATTATCCGCGACGACCTCGACCCGGACACCAACCGCCGCTACAAGGCGGTGGTGCTTCGCGAGCCGGAGCGCACGATGCGCCTTCTCTTTTCCTCCGACGGCCTTCGGTGGACGTGGTCCGGTAACACATTGTTCACGAACAGCGATTGTTACCGTTTGCTGCATGATACCTTGACCGGCCGATACGTGTTCTTCGGAAAGGTTGTGGACGGTGACGGTCACCGCAACGTGACGATGGCGACCAGCGTCGACTTCAAGACTTGGAGCGCCAACCCGCTCTACTTCGAGGCCGACGCGACGGACCAGACGCTTGGCAACACGCGCAAGGCGCAGTGGCTGAGCGACACGAATCGGGTGCAACCCATTTATACCAATTCGCAGGCATGGACCGACATCTACCAGATGCCCGCTTTCATTTATGAGGGTCTGTATCTGGCCCTTCCCTTCATCGACGATTGGACGGGCAACAGCCCCACCAAGACTCAAGATGGAGTTATTTATCCCGAGCTCATGGCGAGCCGAGACTTGGCCGACCCCTGGAACCGGCTGGTTCGCTCCCCGTTCATCAACGTATCCATGAAGAACGCGACGAACCTCTACGACCAGGGGATGGTCAATATGGGCCCGCAGCCGGTCAGAGTCGGCGACGAGCTCTGGTTCTACTACACCGGATATGTGCATACGCACGCGCAATTTCAAAGCCACGGCACCGACTACCTCCGCTCCGCCATCCATCTGGCCAAGCTTCGCCTCGACGGCTTCGCCTCGCTGCACGCCGGAAACACGGCGGGCTCGGTGGTGACCAAGTCGCTCCCGGTGAGCGGCAAGTCGCTCTATGTGAACGCCGCCGCCCAGGCCGGCACGCTCAAGGCGGAACTGCTCGACGCCGCCACGGGTGAGGTCATCCCCGGATATACCCTGGCGAAATCGGTCGCGATCAAGACGGACTCGGTGCGCACCAGGCTGCAATGGCAGGGCGTGGCCGATTTGTCCGCGCTGGCGGGCAGGTCCGTCAAGATCCGGTTCTCCGTGCAGAATGCGGACCTTTATAGCTTCTGGATTGAACAATGAATAAGGAAACTACAAACAACAACAAGGAGAAAGTATGAACTACAAACAACAACAAGGAGAAAGTATGAAGATGAGACATTCCCCCCGGCGACTATTCCAGACAGTCGTGAATCCGCTCTCCTCCATCCCAGCCATTTCCCGACGCGAGTTCATTGCCGCCGCGGGCGCGGCATCGGTCCTGGCCCTCGGCCGTGGCTTGGCGGCACCACCGGCACCACCTTCTCCCCCGCCGGCCATCGACGGTCACGTGCATTTCTTCAGCCCCCGCGTGGTGCCCCATGCGCCAGCCGACAATCCATTTCGCACCGAAACTCCGGCCGAATTCATGCGCATGGCATCGCCTGTTGGCGTCACCGGCGTGGTTGTCATCGAGGCGATCCGTACCATCGAGGAAAACCAATGGGTCCTCGACTTGGCACAACAAAATCCGGCCATCCTCGGTTATATCGGTCTGCTCGAGCCGGGAGAAAAAGATTTTCCCAGGCAGTTGGACCGGTTTGCGGCTAATCCGCTGTTTCGTGGCATTCGACCGCACCGGCTATTCAGTGATCTGGCGGGCTACTTCGCCGACCCGGTATTTCATCACCATCTGGCTCTTTTGAATGATCGTGGGCTTACCTTCGAGTGGGGCGGCCCAGCCGACTCCTGGGCCTGGTTGATCCGGCTCGCCCGCGAGTATACCCAGATGCGCTTCATCTGCCATCCGGCGGGGCTCCTCGATTCAAGGAGGAAGTATACTGCCGAATCGCGCACCGTGTTGGAGAAAGCCGCCCTCGTGCCCAACATCTATGCCAAGGCAACATTGCAACACGGACATAATAACCAGCTCGTCCGCGATCCCGCGGTATATCGTCCCCAGCTGGAAATTTATTTTTCGGTCTTTGGTCCCGATCGGGTCCTGTATGCGTCGAACTGGCCCCCGTCGTACGCCGGCGGCGTAAGCTACCGAACCGTCCATCAGCTTACCGCCGATTACGTCCTGTCGCTTGGCTCGGAACGAGCCGAGAAGTTTTTCTGGCGCAATTCGGTCGCTGCCTTTGGATTAGAGGCCTCCCGGGTGCATCGAGTTATCCCCCCATAGGCTGCTAACCCCCTCCCGACCCAACCCCCGGAAGATCCAGTTTCCTATCAGCCCCCGCCCCAAAATCGGATTTTGGCCGTGACAGAAGGAAACAGCGTGCGCGTTGACGACGAAATAGTAGCGTCCAACTTCAACAGCAAGTAGAAGGAGACCGGGTTCGGCCTGCACCTCCAATGGGATCGTCGATTTCCTGAAAGAAGTGGAGGCCAGCCTGCCCTCTTTTGTTCACAAACCGGAGTATTTCCGTCACATAAAATTCAAATTAGAGTTTAACAATTAAAATTGTTTTTATGAAAAGATTATTGATAATGATGATCATCGCCCTCAATTTGATGACCCCATCGCCACTCGCCGCGCAGGAAAAGAGCACGGGCATGTGTGAGGCAGGCGAATCCGCAACCCGCGCCGCGCCCATCGTGGTCAGCGGCAATGAACAAGGCCGCCTCAACCTGCAGTTGCCCGATGGCGGGCTGAAAACCGTCGTCGGCGTGCAGAACACCCAGATCCTGCGTGCGAGCCGCAACAAGCCGGAGCAGGCCGATGGCGACGGCTGGAGCTACGCCCACCACCAGGACCTGGCGGTCTGGAAGGGCCGGATCTATGCCGCCTGGGCCATGACGCCGAAGGACGAGGACGTTCCTCCCTACAAGGTCGTCTATGCGACATCGAGGGATGGTTGGCAGTGGTCCGCGCCGGCTGATCTCTTCCCGCGCGAGGTCTCCTGTGCCGCTCGTTTCTACTTCTACCGTGCCACCAACGGGCGGATGCTGGCGTTCTGCGCCGGCAAGTCGGCTGACAGTACGGTCAGCGAGGCCGAGAAGAAGGTGCTGCTGGTCCGGGAGATCACGGCCGATCATCAGCTCGGCGAGGTGTTCACCTTGATCGCCCCGCTGCCGGATCTGCCGCCGTCTTTCGAGACGTCAACGGATGCCGGTTTTGTGGCGGCCTGCCGCGAAGCCGCTGGAAACAACCTGCTCCTGGAACAGCAGGACTACGGTGTCTATCTCGGCGACCTCCGCATGAAGTGGCATGCCGACAAGGAGTTGAACAGCGTTGGTTTCTGGAAGTTCGGCAAGGCCCTCTGCTTCTACCACCGCCAGGACGGGGCATTGGTCGGTCTGTGCAAGATGGGACTTGTGACGTTGTCGGATGACAATGGCCAGACCTGGTCACGGCCGGTGCAGCCACCGTCGCTGCTGGCTGGATCTGGCAAGATCTGGGGGCAAAGAACGTACGATGGCCGTTTCGCCCTTGCCTACAACCCTGACCCGGGCCGGCACATCCGTTATCCCCTTGTCATCGTTCACGGCGATGACGGCCGCGAATTCCGCGACCTGCGGGTAGTCCATGGCGAACTTCCCCCGCTTCGCTATCCGGGAAAGTACAAGAATCCCGGCGCGCAGTACGTGCGCGGGCTGGCCGAGTGGGCCGATGACGGTACGTTCGCAGGCACGAAGCAGGCGCTGTGGCTGGTTTACAGCGTCAACAAGGAAGACATCTGGGTGTCACGCATCGCTCTGCCGGTCAAGCCGGACGAGACCGCGTTCCCGACGGACGATTTCACGAAGGCCACGCCCAACGCCGTCGTGCCGGGATGGAATCTCTACAGCCCGAAGTGGGCACCTGTGACGGTCGTCAAGAACGCCGGGAAACGCAGCCTGGAACTGCGCGACGGCGATCCCTTCGACTACGCCCGCGCCGTGCGCGTGTTCCCTGAATCGGCAAAGGTTCGGGTCGAACTGGAACTGACGCCGGCCCAGGCCAACGCCCGGCTGGAGATCGAACTCTGCGATCCCGCCGGCCGCCGGCCGGTGCGTGTGGTGCTGACTGAGACCGGCACGGTGCAGGCGGCGGACGGGAACAACGCCGTTGTCCTCGGCACATACACGGCGGGAGAGAAGCTCTCCCTGGTCATCGCCGCCGATGCGGAGGCGGGCCGCTACAACGTGCATGTCAATGACGGCGCGGCGCAGGAACTGGCCGTGGCCGAAGCGGACGCCAAGACCTTGCAGCGGCTGTCCTTGCGCACAGGTGTCTGGCGCAGGGTCACCGACAACAAGGGCGTCGATGCCGCCGTCGACGTGCCGCTGCCGACCCCGGCGGTCTTCCAGGTGCAGCGCGTCAGGATCGAGGCGCCATGAACATGATTTTCAACAAACGGTGCGGTGGGGACGGAGGCCACGCCATGATCCTGCGCGACTTCCCGGGCAACCTTCTGCTGGTTTTTCATCAACCCAACACCGACAGTGGCAACTGTGAACGTGCACAAATCTACCGGATCAAAGAAGCCGGCAACAAGCTCGTGCTGGATGGGCGTTGGACAGCGCAAGCGGATGCAACGTCCGGCGCCCCCCGTAAACGGTAAAGAACCCATTCGGGTTTGGCCGGTAAATTGAAACCTTTTAAATTATAAAAACAATGAAAACCATATCAATAATTTTTGCATCACTTTTAATACGTCTAACTGGAATCTTAAAACAAATGAGACTTCAGGTTATTTTAATTCTGGGCATTTTGCTTTTTAGCGGATGTAACGAATTCAGTCAAAAGAAAATAAAAGCTGGAGCTATCAATTTACCTGATACAGTGCAATGGTTAAATACGAATAGCGAGCGATATTTTATTGGAAATGGAATAATTGGAGGTGGCGGGGATATACATGGGAACCTGGATTTTTTAATAGGACCGGATTATACATCTCCAAACTTTATCAAGTCTGCGAAACTACTATTACAAATCAATAAAAAACAGGAGATTCTTACTGTAAATATCCACAGATTAAAAGGTACCGGCATGTATTATGGTTGCTCTCAGGTGGGTGACCTTAAAATTCATGTGTTAGACTTTGTTGTAAGCAATAGCACTTTGTATGTCAGGCATATTGTCTTCGAAAATAATTCAGGGAAACATACGCAAGTAGTGGAAGTGTCTTCAGAGATTACTCCGGGGAAAAATATTAAATCTTCAATCTATAACAATTCCGGTGTTTTATTGCATGCTGATACAACAGCTCCGCTTTTTGGAAACGGAGATGGTGGAAATTGGAAAAACAGGTATTTGTTAGTGCTTTTTAAAGATCTTCCATTTATTGGTACTACTGACCCTACACCCATTCTTTCCACAGGGGAAATTACGATTCCAACAACCGGGAATAAGGAAGTTTCATTAATGCACTATTTCCTTGATGAAAGTGCAGAAAAATTGGACGACTCCCTGAAAAATATTCATGCCAGGAGTATTCGGAAGGATATTGATGCAACGGTAAAATATTGGAAAAATTGGCTGAAACAGGGAAATATTGCCAAATCTCGTGAACAAAGAGTCAATGACATTATTGAGTCGATGCTGATTGGCATTAAGATGCAACAAAATCGTTGCGGTGGTTTTATTCCCGGCGTCAGAAGCTATGCATTTTCATATATCCGGGATTCATATAGCGCATGCAGAGGTTTGTTAAGCTGTGGTTTTACAAAGGAGGCAGAAAAGTTTATTGAGATTACAAACCATAAATTCGGGGTATTTAAAGAGATACCCAATTCTGTTCAAATGGGATATGATTCGCATACCCATTATGGCGGTAATCAATATGCAGAATGCCCGGCATATGTTGTGATGCTCATGCGTGATATATATAAAATCAATCATGACCTGAATTTTCTAAAGCAAAACCATGATTTACTAAAATACGCCATAGATATCCAGCTTCGACATGCCAAAGAAGAGAATTGGCTACTACCATTTAATGGCGATGAAACCGAACAATACACTGTGAAGAAAGATGGTGAAATTATTGGCATTATAAATGGAATTTCGATTGGCCTTCCGGGTTTTCATAAGGATATTTGGTCATTAACATCACTTGCCTCCTGTGTCGCTTCATTGGATTTTTATATTCAATACCTGGAATTAAGTCATTTGAAAACGGAAATATCAACCTATGAAAATTACAAACAAAAACTGCTCGAATCAATTGAAATAAACTTCTTTAACAGCGATTTAGGATATTTGGATTGGGCAAAAAGAAGGGATAACACTTTTTTTGACTATCGTGTTACGAATTTTGGACTTATGCCCTTGTGGTTTGGAGTTGAACTAACGAATGAAATGGAAAAAATTACGGCAAAAAGTATGGCTGAATATATCAACCCAACGACCGGATTTTTACCAATGGTACCCAATGAAACCGAAGGATTTAGCGGAAATACCATGGGCTATTTACTGTATGGTCTTACAGAACTGAACGACAAACGAAAAGATAATGTTTTTAACACGCTGATAAATAGCGACATAGTTCAGATGTTTGGTATGGTTAATGAATTTTACGGACCGAATGCTGTACCAAACCCCCACAATCTAAGGCCTTTTGAATCAGGTATTGTTTTAGAATCGATAATAAAATACATAGAAACAAAGAAAAAATGATTACATCCAGTATTAAAAAACAGCAGAACACAAAAGGAAGTGTATCACATTCAGTAGAAGTTTGTGTTCCGGGAGATGGAACCTCAGGTACAACAATGACTTATTATCAATGGGATAATGAGAAACCGGGACTTTCCGGAGAAACGGACAAGGAATACGTCTTCTATGCGTTGGAAGGAAAAGGAAGTATATGGGTTGGCGATACTAAAACAGAAGTAAGTAAAGATACTTTTGTGTATTTGCCCGTAAAAACTTCGTGGAAGGTGGAGTCATCCCCTGAGCAACCACTAAAGCACTTGTTACTCACTATTCCTGTCAATCAGGAGTCATCTTCCCCACGAAATCTGAAAGTTGTTAACGATATCATGCAAGGAAAAGTCTATGAATTTGGCTCCAACTCTACCATCCTGGTATTGGATCGTGCAGAAACCGATCAATGCGAAGTAACCGTTGTTTCCTGGCCTCCCCATCAACGCGGTGCCATGGTGGCCCATAATGACAAGGAACAGACATTTTATGTTCTCAGTGGTTCAGGCAATGTCACAGTGGATGGTGAAACCAAAGAAGTGAAACCCGGAGATGTGGTTTTTGTGCCATTTAACACTCCTCATACCACAGAAGCAAGCGATGAAACCCTCACCTATTTATGTATGAATTCTATTGTTGGGGGAAAGAAGTATTCCACCTTTGATGAAATGTATAATCTGGTGGCTGCCGACAGGATAAAAAGGTGGAAAGCAAAGGATGAGACAGTTGGCCTCTGAATTCAGTTTAAGTATAATTTTTTTTCTCAAATAAGAATTAATCTGCATTAAAAAATGAAAAAAACAGTAAATCTGACATGGATAATTGCCACTCTGCTGTTGGTTGCTTTTAATATCATTAAAGCACAGGCCGTTAATAAGGCAAACCAAATACCTGTTCTTCTCGGGAACGAACAAGTAGTAGTCGAAATCGATTCGGTCTTCGGCCGGATCAGCCGCATCCTCGACAAGCAAAGTGGCATCGAGTTGTCATCGTCGCCGGAATTGGCCGGGAACTTCCGTCTGGAACTCGGCCTGCCGGGGAACAAGACGGTGACGATCCTGGGCCGGGAGCAATACCTAACTGAAGTCACCCGCAGGTCCGGCGGGATTACGCTGAAGTGGAACGGCCCGATGAAAGACACCGCCGGCGCTGCACACGCGGTCGCCGTCCGAATGGAGGTGCAGACCTCCGGCAACACCCTGGAGTTCAGGCTGCATCTGGACAACCGCACGGCGGGCAAGATCCGTTCAGCTTCTTATCCGCTTATTGGCGGGTTGGCAAAGTTCGGTTCGCCCGGCAAACCGGCCGATGGCATGCTCTGGGCGCCCGTCCGCGGATTTATATCGAAGAAAGTCGAACTGCCCTTTGGAAAAGCGACCTTCGGATATCCCGGGCAGGCAAGCATGTCCTTCGCCTGCATCGAGAGTATGTCCGCAGGAAAATCGCTTTATTTCGCCTCCCACGATGAAATCGCCCGCGCCAAGGAATTCCGGTTCGAGGAACAAGGCACAGGGATAGTGAAGGATGTGTTCGCCTCGGTCCGGCACCTGCCGTTCACGCCGCCGGGCGAATCGTTCGACGGCTCGCCCGTGGTGTTGAAGATCGTGGATGGCGGCTGGCGCGAGGCGGGGCGCGTCTATCGGGATTTCTTCACGCGCACCTTCGGTTTGGCCGACCCCGACAAGGACTGGATTCGCAAGGAGTCGTTCTTTGTGTTCACGATGTTCATGCTGCCGGAAGGAACCATCAACTACACCTTCAAAGACATCCCCCGCTGGGCGAAAGCGGCCAAGGATTACGGCATCAACGCTGTCCAGATCAGCGGTTGGGAGACCTGCGGCCATGACAACGGGCTTCCCTACTACACGCCCGATCCACGCCTGGGCACATGGAAAGACCTTGAGGAGGGCATCCGTGCCTGTCACGAAATGGGTGTCAAGGTGTTCTTCTTCGTCAACTATCAGCAGATGACGCTCGACACCCGGTGGTATCGGGACGAGCTCCAAAAGTATCGCGAGTGGAAGGAGAACGGCGACCTCACCTGGAATATTGGCTGGGGTTACGGTTCGCTTTGGGGCCGGATGGGATATCCGCGGTTGATGACCGCGGCGGACCTCGGTTTCCCGCAGTTCCGGAAGATCATCACCGACCAGTTCGAGGCACTGGCCAAAATCGGTGCGGATGGCGTGCATGTGGACAAGATGTTCCCGGCGTTCCTCTCGTTCAATCCCGACTCACCGATGAGCCCGGACACGACAACGTGGGAAGGTGCGATACTGCAATCCAAAGAAATCCTCGCCGCGTGCCGGAAGCACAACCCCAACTGGGCGATGTCCTTTGAATGCAACTGGGACCGTATGTTGCAGTTCGGCGGCAGCGCATGGTGGGTCGGCAATCAACCCTTCACCCGCGCCCTCTTCCCCGAGCTCGCCGAGACGGAAGGTCTGAAGGATGCCTACGACTACCTGTTGGTCAACAACCTGGTCCGCGACGGTCACCACGTCATGATCACACCAATGAAATTTTCCGGAGGAATGGACCTTAAAGTGATGGAAGGACTCAACGAGCATATCCGCGATGTGAAGCGCATCCGGGACCAACTGCAGGAAACAGTTTTCCTGGGGGAAGTGCTTGGTCACAACGGAGTGACTATGGAAAGGGCGGTGCCGGCGGGAGTTGAGTTCAACGTCTTCCGCAATCGCCGCACCGCCCTCCGGTCCTGCATCCTGACGAACGCGAAGATGGACCCGCAGACCGTGGCGGTGACTGGATTCGACAAGGCCAGGTCGCCCAGCGTGAGGATTCATCAGCCCGGCCTCGAAAGCCACGTCGTGAATCTGCCAGCCGCCATCACCATCCCGGCGGAGCAGATTCTGTTTATCGAGGAGTTGCCGGAAAAGACCGTGCCGACTCCCGCGCCCGCCCCGCGGCGACTGGCCATCGCCCGGGTGCCGAATGAAGCGCCGGTGCCGGAGCTGCCGCCCTTTGATCCGGCACGATCCGCCAAGCTGGAAGACGGGAACATTCTGGTTGAGGTCAGCCGCGACAATGGCTCCGTGACACGAATTCACGACAAGCGGAGCAAGCTCGACCTGATCCTCGAACCGCGCCTTGCCGGAAGTTGGATGTTCGGGCTGACCTTGCCGGGCAAGGAGCCGTGGCAGGACATCGAGGCCAATTGGATCATCGGTGCCAGGCAGAAGCTCTCGTCCGCCCGTATGGAAGGCGGAAAGCTTGTGCTGACCTGGACAGGTCCCCTCGCCAATTACCTCGGCGAGAAATACGATGTGTCTGTCACGCAGACACTCGAACTGGCCGGGGGCGGAGTCGTGTTCAACCTCGCGATCGAGAACCGGACGCCGTATGCGGTAGGCGAAACATATTTCCCCGTCCTCGGCGGCATCCAGGGTCTCGGGACCAATCAGGGCCAACTCAAAGCCACCCAGTTCGTGCATCTCGATGCGAAGAAAACCACCATCAAGGCGGACATCTTCCGCACCTTCAAGAATTACTCGTTTGGCGGCGACGCACCAGAACAGTTCTTCGGCTATCGACAGGAAATGGGTAGGCAATTCGGGGGGGACGGCCTGCCTGTGACCTTGGGCGAGCCATGGATCGCCTTTCGGTCACCAACTCCCGGTCCTTGGGTGTATATCGGTGCGCACGATCCGGATAACCGCGCGATCGTGGCCCAAATGCGCCTGCTTCCGAGCGGCACCAGCCTCCGCGAAGACGGCAACTGGCCCCGGCCCGACGAATTGCGCGGTCTGCCGATAGGAGTCGAATTCAACTTCGTGGACTGCAACGGTGGCAAACCCGGTAAGAACTATCAGTCCGCCCCTGTTATCGTCCGGTTCCACGATGGAGAATGGCTGGACACACAGAAGATCAACAATAAGGACAAGCAATGAAATCGAAAACCAATTTTTTACCGATGGAAAGAAAAGGATGATACAGTTGGGCTCTGAATTTAGTTTAAGTAAATTTTTTTCTCAAATGAGAATTAATCTATATAAAAAATGAAAAGAACAGTAAATCTGACATGGATAATTGCCACTCTGCTGTTGATTGGCTTTAAAAGTACTGATGCACAAACAGTAAAAGGTGCAAAAAATGGTATAGCATTTCAGGAAAAAGATAAGTTTGGTGTATGGCCCGCCAACAATGGTGTTTGGTCATGGGACAATGGAAAGGAAATTCTGGTGGGATATTCGTATGGCAGATTTGTCGAGCAAAAAGGTCATAACATCGAAGGAATGTCGGATACGACCAGGAATATCAAAAGCCGGCTGGCACGCAGCACCGATGGGGGAAAGACTTGGAAACAGGAAGACCCGTCAAATTTTGTTGGCGATGGTTTGGAACCTGTCGCCTCACCCGGACAGATAAATTTTAAAGCCCCGGGTTTTGCCATGCGGGTGATGGGAATTGGGTATCATGGTTCACTCGACCCGAACGGAGCTTTTTTTATTTCGGAAAACAAGGGTAAAAACTGGCGTGGGCCTTATCGTTTCAACGGTCTGATGGAGGACCCTAATCTATCGGGAATGATTTGTACTTCACGAACCGGATATCTGGTGACCGGACCAACCTCGTGTTTGGTGTTTATGTCAGCCAGGCCAAAGCAAAATGGGTCCGGGAAAGACAAAACCTATGTAGCCGAAACTACCGATGGTGGCAAATCATTCCGGTTTGTAACATGGATTGTGCCACTCAGTGACCCATACCGTGCTGTAATGCCTGCGGTATGCCGTCTGAAAGATGGTTCAATAGCTGTTGCTTTACGTCGCCGCATGCTCGATAAAGATGTTTGCTGGGTGGATGCTTATGGTTCTGCTGACAATGGTAAGACCTGGAGTTTTTTGAGCCGTGTAGGTGAAACGGGCGAAGGGAACGGAAATCCTCCGGCAATGGTGGCACTCAATGACGGTAGGATAGCCTGTGCCTACGGCGACCGTACCAGGGTAAAACTATTTGCAAGGATCAGCTCCGACGGTGGAAAAAGCTGGGGTGAGGAAATTATAGTAAGGGATGACTTCCAAACCGACAAGTTTGGCGACAAGGATTTCGGATATCCGCGCCTGGCGGTAAACCATAAAAATAAACTCGTGGCTCTTTATTATTGGGCTACAAAGGAAAATCCACAGCAACATATTGCAGAAACGATCTGGAAACCATAAACTATGAGACAATTATCAATTTCACAGCCCCGGAAGGTGCTGTTTGGAGAGAACACCTTGTTGCAATTACCGGATGAACTAAAAAACATGGGTATAAAAAACCTGCTTTGTATCATAGCTTCTCCGCTTCGGAATATTGTTTCAGGTTTGTTACCCGCATTGGAAGCCAATGACATTTCAGCTATACTGATTGACCCCATTCAAAAAGAGCCAACCATTAATGATGTGGAGGCAATTCTGGCATCGTTGAATAAACAACCAATCGATGCTGTGGCAGGCATCGGTGGCGGAAGCGTCATGGATGTTGCAAAAGTTATTGCTGCAAAAATAAACAACAGGCAAAGCATTCCGGAAATGCTCGGTATAGGGAACCTGAATGGGAGGACAACTTTCCTTCCTGCATTCCGACAACTTCAGGAACGGGCAGCGAATCGTCTCCCAATGCCATTTTGCTCGACGAGGCCGATAACATGAAGAAGGGGGTAATAAGTCCTTTCCTGGTCCCTGATTTGGTGATTGTTGATCCGGTACTTACTGTTGGCATGCCTCCTTCAATAACTGCCGAAACGGGTATTGATGCCCTTTGCCATTGCATCGAGGCATACACCAACAAATTTGCACATCCACTTATTGATTTGTATGCTCTGGAGGGAGTTCGCCTGATTGCGGGCAGTCTGCTCAGGGCTTATCACGATGGTACGGATATGCAGGCACGTACCAATCTATCTATTGGAAGTTATTATGGTGGGTTATGTCTGGGACCGGTGAATACTTCAGCTGTACATGCTTTGTCCTATCCTTTGGGTGGTGAATTTCATATCCCCCACGGTTTGGCCAATGCCATCCTGCTGCCTGCTGTTTTTGAATTCAATGCACCGGCCGATCCCATAAAACACGCGCACATAGCTGCTGCGATAGGCGTAGATAGCTCACTGCCACAAACAGAAATGATTCGATTGGCAGTTGAGAAACTGACTGAACTGCTGGTTGCCTGTAATGTGCCAACAAAACTATCCGCTTTGGGAATTGATAAGTCGAATATCGACGGCCTGGCAACCAAAGCCATGGGCGTGCAACGCTTGTTGAAAAACAACCCGAGGGAACTAACGCTGGAAGATGCAAAATCAATCTATCATAAATTATTCTAATATAAATTGCTATAATGAAAAAGTATAATGGGGTTATTGTCCCAATGGTTACGCCCGTTAGCAGTGACCGGAAATTAGACGAGACTGCAGTTGTCAAAATTGCAGATTTCCTTGCCCGAAATGGTGTTTCAATGCTGGTACTTGGGACTACCGGAGAATCACCTTCTGTCTCAATGGATGAGAGCAGGAGGCTTGTAAAGCTGGCTTCAGAAACTGTTGCCGGAAGGGTAAAGATTTATGCAGGCATCTGTGGTAACTGTGTGGAAGAGAATATTGCTAATGCCAAGACATACATTCAGGCAGGTGCCGATGTCATCGTTTCAATTTTGCCTTATTATTACCCCTTAACTTCCGAACAGATGTTTGGGTATTTCAAAACCCTAGCTGAAAGAATCAATTTTCCGATGATGGTTTATAATATTCCATCTACCACCAAAATGTCGATCCCCGTTGAAGTGGTGAATGAACTGAGTAAAGTAAAGCACATATGCGGTTTCAAGGATTCGGAAAGGGATGAAGCCCGCATGGAGCAATGTGTACAACTTTTCAAAGACAGGAAAAAATTTTCTTATTTTCTGGGTTATGCTGCTATTTCCGCGAAAGCTCTAAAACTTGGAGCCGATGGACTTGTGCCCAGTACAGGCAACTTTGCTCCCGGGATGTTTCGTGCTATGTGGGAATCTGCTGAGGCAGAACAATGGCAGAAAGTGGAGCAACTCCAATCGGAAACCGACGAAATAGCAAAAATATATCAGTCGGGAAGAACATTAGGAAATTCGCTACAGGCATTGAAAGTAATGATGAGTGTACAGGGCTTGTGCCAGCCTTATGCGCTTCCCCCGCTAACAGATCTTGGCGTTGCAGAGCAGAAAGAGATAATCAAAGAAACTGAAATAATAATTAAAAAATATCAACTGAAAAAATGAAACCAATCATAGGAATCTCCATGGGCGATCCTGCCGGAATAGGTCCTGAGATTATAGTAAAAGCGCTTTTAAAAAGATCTGTGTACGCGCAATGCAAGACTATTGTAGTTGGCGACGCAGGTGTGATTAAGCAAGCTGTTGACTTTTTAAATGTTACACTGAAAGTCAATGCAATTAGTAATATCCACGATGCTAAAAGCAAGTATGGCACCATCGATGTGTATGATTTGGCTAATTTCAATCAGCAGGTAGCATACGGAGTCGTATCGGCTGAAGCGGGCAGAGCCGCATTTGAATCCATTGTTAAAGTAATTGAATTAGCCAAAAGCGGCGAAGTGGATGCGACTGTAACAGCACCCATCAACAAGGAAGCCATCAACATGGCAGGCTTTCATTTTTCGGGTCATACCGAAATCTACGCCCATTATACCGGTACTAAAAAGTACGCGATGTTGCTGGTTCACAATAATCTGCGTGTTATTCATGTATCCACACATGTATCGCTGCGTGAGGCCTGCGACCGTGTACAGAAAGACCGGATTATTGAAGTTTCAAAATTGTTGTACGATGCATGCAGGGGTTTTGGTATTGCCGAACCAAGAATTGCAGTGGCAGGACTTAATCCTCATTCGGGCGATAACGGACTGTTTGGTTGGGAAGAAGAAAAGGAGATAATCCCGGCAATTAAAGCATTGCAAAGTGAAGGATTAAACGTAACCGGTCCTGTTCCACCTGACACCCTTTTTTCAAAAGCCATTGGCGGAATGTATGATGGTTGCGTGGCCATGTACCACGATCAGGGACATATCCCTTTCAAAGTGGTGGGTTTCAACTGGAATAAATCCAAAAAGACCTTAGATGTGGAAGGAGTAAATATTACACTTGGGCTTCCCATCATCCGTGTATCGGTCGATCATGGAACTGCCTTTGAAATTGCCGGAAAGGGCATTGCCAGTGAAAAGGCCATGCTTACTTCGATAGACTATGCCATAAAAATGATAAAATCAACTGAAAAAAAATGATTGCTGTTATTGCCGACGATATAACAGGAGGGGCCGAAATTGCCGGAATCGGACTCAGATACGGACTCAGGGTGGTGCTTTCGACCCTTTCTGACATTCCATGCCCTGATGCAGACCTTTGGGTAGTTTCAACCGATTCCCGGTCGATGTGTGTGGAAGACGCTGAAAAAATCACCTATCACACGGTAAGTAATTTAACAGTCGGTGGAATTGAATCTATTTTCAAGAAAACCGATTCTGTGCTACGCGGTCATGTAATGGCAGAGCTGGTTGCGCAATTAAAGGCAGAAAGTAAAAAGAAAGTGGTGTTATGTCCTGCAAATCCCGCTTCGGGCAGGATAATCATGAAAGGCACCTATTATATTGATGGTATTCCCCTGCATGAAACAGGTTTTTCGAAAGACCCGGATTTCCCGGCGAAGAGTTCAGCAGTAAAGGAAATTGTTGGGATTGAAAGCGCAAAACATCCCGATATTTCAATCAAGGATGCCACATCAGAAGAAGATCTGAAAAGTGCTGCCCGATTAAGGAATTACAAAACTATCCTTGCCGGTTCTGCTGCTTTCTTCGCGGCATTTCTTGAAATCATGGGTCATCATCCTTTAACTGGTAAAACAATTTTTCCTGTGCTGAAAAATGCCTTGTTTGTTCGTGGCAGCGCTTTTGCCAACAGCAGGAAGGAAGTTGAAAAATCAGCCGCAAGTGGTGCGTATGTTACTTACCTGTCGCCCCTGATCATTGATACTCCCAATTACGAAAAGAAGATAAATGATTACGCTTCGGAAGTGGTTGCTATCATGCAAAAAGGAGAAAATGCAATTCTTGCCATAGGCGAATCTGCATTGTCTGGAAAGGAAGCCGCGGACAAAATAAAGAATTTAATGTCTGAAGTGGTATGTAATATCGTGTCGGCAGTTGATGTTAATGATTTGGTTATAGAAGGCGGAGCAACCACCTCAGCAATACTCTATAAGCTGAATTTTACACAATTTATACCCACATTCGAATATGCCCCGGGGGTTGTCAGAATGAAAATCAGAAGCAAAGACAATATATATATAACAATAAAACCGGGGAGTTATCAATTCCCTGAACAAATCTGGAACTTCAAAAAAAATGAATCAAATATTAATGTTAAAAAGTAAATTTTATGGGAACAATAGGATGGATTGATTATTCAATTATTATTTTATCTGTGGCGGTTGCCATTTACATTGGGATGTTTTTCGCCAAAAGACAGAAAACTTCTGATAAATTTTTTACAGGGGGACGAAACATCCCTCCATGGGCAATTGGTATTTCAATTATGGCAACTCTTATCAGCAGTATTACCTTTCTGGCTTACCCTGCAACAGGATTTAAGTCAAACTGGATATTACTCGTTCAGGGGTTGATGGTGCCAGTTGTACTTGTGGGGTTGATCGGATTAATAGTTCCCTTGTTCAGGAGGTCAATAGGAATAAGCGCCTATGAGTATTTTGAGAAGCGATTTGGATTGCCTGCCCGCATATACAGCTCCATGGCATTCATGCTGATGCATTTCTCAAAACTGGGAACTGTAGTTTATCTGATGAGTCTGGCCCTGGGAACAATGATGGGAGCCGATGTACTTACTACAATATGGATTGTAACGATCGCCATCATTGTAATTACCTTCTTTGGCGGCCTTGAAGGTGTGATCTGGATGGATGTTTTCCAGGGAATCTGGCTGATGCTGGGAGGCTTGATTTGTATCGGCATTATTCTTTTTATCCCTTCGGGTGGACCGGCAGAGGTATTCAGGGTGATGAACGAAGCGGACAAAATCAGTTTTGGTCCCTATGATATGGATTTTGCCAGACTTACTTTTATCGTGATGGCCATCAACGGGATATTTTATGCCCTTCAAAAATATGGAACCGATCAAACCATTGTTCAACGTTACCTGGCAGCCAAATCCGATAAGGAAGCAATCAGGGCTTCTCTGATTGGAGTACTGTTGAGTGTTCCGTTATGGGCAATGTTCATGTTTATAGGCTCAGCTTTATTTGCTTTTTATAAACTTTCCCCTGGTTTGTTGCCCGAGGGTATGCTCAGCGAGGGTGTATTTCCGCACTTCATTACCACACAACTCCCGGTGGGCATTAAAGGATTTATCATTGCAGCTTTGATAGCTGCAGCCATTTCCACTATAGCTTCAGATATAAACTGTCTTTCAGCCATTGGGGTAGAAGATTTTTATTCCCGTTTCAACAAGAAATTAACCGATAAAAAAAAGCTAAGGATGGCAAAAATCATCATTGTGGTTTCCGGATTGCTTTCGGCGGTGATAGCCACCATTTATTACTACTGGGGGGGAGAAGGTGTACTTGGAGTAGTATTTGATTTGTATGCCATTTTCTCTGCCGGAATTGTTGGGATGTTCCTGCTTGGTATTCTGATTCCAAAGGCAAATGAGAAAGGACTGTATGTCGGGATGATAGCCTGTATTCTTTTTACTGCCTGGGCTACGCTTACAACCACCAGTCACGAAGTGAACGGAACAAAACAATTGCTTTGGGACTTGGGGAATCTGAATTTTCCGCATCATACCTACATGCTGGGGGTTTACAGCCATTTTGTACTGTTCTTCGCGGGTTGGGGTGCCAGCTACCTGTTTAAAGGTAAGCCGGTTGATGAAAATTTGATGCTTTATGGCTTACGAAATAAAAAATCATAAAAGAAGATTGCAAATGAGAAATAAATGCTTACTGAAAAAATGAAACGCTTAATTACCCCTTTATTGATCTGCTGCATGCAGGGAATGATTTCCAGCGGCATAAAAAACAAAGAAAGGAGGAAAGAATGAAGGCCAAAACTGAAGTGCGTGGGCGAGGTACGTTCACATAGCACGAAAATCAGCTAAAAAGAGCCTGCTCTTACCATGGGCAAAGAAAAACAGAAGGTACAAGCTGCGGAGTTAAACTAATTTGGCTGCAATTGACCTGCTTTTGCCCACAGACCGGAGTTTCTCCGGCACATAAAATTCAAATTAGAGTTTTAAGTATCAACTATAAAACAAAAATAATATGAACAAAACCACTCTCTTTGTTGGGAATCTGGCAGTTAGCCTCCTGTTCCTTCTTCATGCCTGCTCGACGCCCGCAACAAAAACCACCGAAACAACTGTAAAGCAAGAACAAACGCAACTGGCCCAGCGACCGCCAATGGGTTGGAATAGCTATAATTGTTACGGTGCAGCAGTGACCGAAAAAGAGGTTATGGCAAATGCCGATTACATGGCCGAAAAACTTAAAAACCTTGGCTGGGAATACATCGTGGTAGATTACTGCTGGTCGTATCCGCACCCTCCCGGAAGTATCGAAAACAATCCACCGCAATTCCGACTGGAGAAAGACCAGGCTCCGGTGCCCTGGCTCGAAATG
>Ga0247841_10004490_pt1 | contig 23883 bp, 20 predicted proteins | sample LaCruzMarch2015__2_FD_192410 | JGI IMG/M metagenome (GOLD analysis project Ga0247841, IMG submission 192410) | Freshwater microbial communities from meromictic Lake La Cruz, Castile-La Mancha, Spain - LaCruzMarch2015_18m | ecosystem: Environmental > Aquatic > Freshwater > Lake | place: Spain... | reverse complement strand
CCGGCCGCCTGGAAGCAATCCCGCGACACTGGCTGAGATTCGCACCCGACGCCATCGTTCCGTATCACTTTCCAACCGCCGCTGCCGCCGCCGATACAGTGACCACTGGGTTCACAGGGTGCTTACAAAGAAATGGTTCGGACGTTCCTCAAGTGTTAATGCTCCAAACGCAAAGTTTCCCCGTCCTTTCACCAATAAACGCCCAGTCATAATTGGCGTGCCGAGACGAAGTTCGGAGCGGAATGTCACTCAAGCGGCCCGTCTTCGTCCCGCGATGCGGGACTACGACGCGGCAGTCTTCGTTCTACGCTCCGCTCCGAACGAAGACTGTGCGACGCATGAAGAACTTCAGAGCCGCTTCTTGGCAAAGGCACGACCCGATTGAGTCTTCAAATATCGCTCGAATGCAACCGCCTGCTTCCGGTCGGTGAATGCTATTGCGGTCTTGGTCTGCCAAGGACGGTACTTTGCCGTATGAGGATCGCCGCCGGAATTGTGATGTGCAAGGCGGGCTCCAAGGTCCTCTGTGAAACCGGCATAGAAGTGTTCGCCATGTTCGCTACGCAGTATGTAGACGTAGAAGTACATAATTGGCGTGCCGAGACGAAGTTCGGAGCGGAATATCACTCAAGCGGCCCGTCTTCGTCCCGCGATGCGGGACTACGACGCGGCAGTCTTCGTTCTACGCTCCGCTCCGAACGAAGACTGGTCGGGGCGGTGGGATTTGAACCCACGACAGCCAGCTCCCAAAGCTGGTGCGCTACCAGGCTGCGCTACGCCCCGATATGAATGTGATACCTCTTCACCCGTACAAACGCACACAAGCCAGTCAAGTTGCGAAATGAGCTTCGCCTGATATCCACCAAGCTTCCCGCTTCGCTTTCCAAGCTGCGCAGGAGAGTGCAACCATGAACCGTACTTGTTCTGGTTCAAGGTGCCACACCCCGTTGACTGACCAGTACGAGTTCAGCAGCCTAGCAGACACACTTAGAAAAACAAGCGTAGAGATTGAAAGCAGTGTGCTGTGACCTCCGACTTGCCGGCAAGTATCATGCGTGGTAGCATCCGTGCCCATGAAAGTCAGGCCAGCAGCGCGTAGATCAGGCGATTCCTGGCAAGAAACAGCGTTGAAGTATTGAACGGGGAGAAGACAATGATACTCGAAGAGCTCACGGCGGATGAAATGACTGCAGTCGAGAAAATCGGCCTGGTCAGACAGTTCAAGGCCGGAAGCAAGATAATCGAGCAAGGCAAGGCCGGCGCTTCGTTCTTCCTCATCCTATCGGGCAAGGCTGATGTCAGGATGCAAACCTCAAAAGGTGAAGAGCGCAAGCTTGTCAGGCTTGATCCATGCGCAGTGTTTGGTGAAGTATGTTTCCTCGGGGTCCAGAGCCGCTCGGCAAGCGTCGTTGCGGTCACCGACTGCACTATGCTCGAATTCGAGAGGGATGACTTTGTCCGATTGATGAACCTCCGCCCGGCCATAGGCATGAAAGTCTACAAAGGCATGGCCCAGGAACTCGCGCGCCGTCTTGCCAAGACAGATGAGACTCTGAAGGACGCAATCGTCTGGGAAAGCGGCGCAATGAGCAGCAATCCAGATTTGAACAGGGAAATCAATATGGCGACCCGGCTCAAGAAAACACTTTCTGCGGTCAATCGCGCCAAGGTGAACGATCCGTGGGGCGGCGCACGGTAAAAAGAGTTCAAAACAATACATACACCGCCTGACTCTCAACGTTCAACGTCAGCCAAGAAGGACCAGACCTGTCCGTCTGCTCTTTCCAGATTACAAATCTCTGTCCTCTGTTTTCTGCCTTCTATCAGGCCAGCGACCAGCCGTCCCGGTATTTTCGACTCAGCAGCGCATTAGCTTCCGGACAGTTGGTTACGCGGCCTGACGCGCCGTCGTAATCGAGCTTCTTGCCGACCCGATAAGCTACCAGGCCCAGAAGCATCTGCTCAATCATCATTCCGCCGTAGTCGAAGTCACAGGAGGTCTTCAAGTTGCCCTTGCAGGCATTGGTCCATTCCTCGACAAAATGCCCTACCGGCGGCAACAGCGCATCTTTCGCCCTCGGCTTGAAGTAAGTGAGGTCGGATTTATCCCCATAAGGCAGAATAACCCTTGATTCGAAATCAGCCACGAGGAAACCGCGCGTACCCTTGAACATCGCACCATGCCCGATCTTCTTCAGATTGATGTATTCCTTCGGCGAACTGGGCATCGCACCACCCTGGTACCACGAGACAGAAATGGCGGGACGCCAGCTGTTGGCCGGATGCTCAAACCGTATCGTCAGCTCGACAGGCGTAACTTCACGATTGAACGCCTCCCCCTTGCCCTCGGCAGATGTGGGCAACCCCGCGTCGATCGCGTTCCACGCAAGATCCATGGTATGGCTGCCCATGTCGCCTACCTGGCCGCTGCCGAAATCCCAGTACATATTCCACTGGAGACAGTTCATTCCTGAACTACCCGAGAAGTAGCCCGGATTGTAAGGGTGATCCGGGGCGGGGCCGAGCCAGAGATCATAGTGAAGCGTCTTGGGCGGCGCGCCTGCCGCGGGCAAATAGCCCGGACGTCTGAACTGGCGATCACCCCATGCATAGACCGCCTGTAATTCGCCGATTGCGCCGTCGCGTATCGCTTCGCTGACACGGTTGAAGTTCTCGTAGGCGTGCCGCTGGGTGCCGACCTGCGTCGCCAGCTTCTTCCGGTTCTTGAGATAGGTCGCACGCACGACACGCGCCTCCTCAACGCTGTTGGCGAGCGGCTTCTCGCAATACACATGCAAACCGCGATTCATAGCATGATTCGCGATGAACGCGTGGGTCTGGTCGGTGGTGCAGCACACGACGGCATCAAGATCCTTATGCGCCAGGCACTCGCGCCAGTCCACATAACGTTTCGCCTCCGGAAATACCGTGGCGGCATCGGCGAGGTGGTTCTCGTCCACATCGCATATTGCGATGACATTCTCTTTCAGCAGCGGCTCTCTATGCGCCTTACCACGACCCCACACGCCTATCAGCGCAATGTTCAACTTGCTGCTCGGCGCCTTCGGCCCCGCTCTCAGGCCACTGGGCAGAATCAAGAGTCCTGCTCCAGCAATCGCGGTCGATCCAAGAAACTTGCGGCGTGTTATCATGACTACATTCCTTTCTAATCTGGCAACAATGCTGCCCTCAGAGAAGCTCCAACCGCTTGCGGACGTTCGCAGTTACAGACGGCTGGACTCTACCCTTCCCCCCCGGCTTTTTCGGAATTATCGAGCATTGTCATCACATCCGGATTCAATCTTGCGACATCATGTTTCCGGCCCGGATCGACGTCAAGGTTAATAAAGCTCAGGCCGGAGTATTTTCCCGGGTGCTGATATCGCGCCGGGCCGTCCATTCAGCGACCGACATCGACATAATACACCCGCCCGGGGAAGGAACCTGAAGACTACAGTATCCCCGCGAGAATATCGACATATATAGTGGTTGCAGGCTGAACGGTACACGTGATATAGGTTCGTCCGTTTTGGCGCTTTCTTGGAGTAACAACCGTGTATTTGCAATCCTTGGATCTTCTTGGTTTCAAAGGCTTCGCGAGGCCTACCAAGCTCACTTTCGAACCTGGCATGGTCGCCATTGTCGGGCCAAACGGCTGCGGAAAGAGCAACGTCCTCGATGCTATCCGCTGGGTCCTCGGGGAGCAAAGCGCCAAGACCCTTCGCGGCAGCAAGATGGAGGATGTGATCTTCCATGGAACCGAGAATCTCAAGCCTCTCGGCATGGCCGAGGTCAGCATAACCTTCGCCGACTGCGAGAAAGTGCTCGGCACCGACTATAACGAGGTCACCGTCAGCAGAAGGGTATACCGGTCCGGCGAAGGTGAATACTTCATCAACAAGACCCCCTGCCGGCTGAAGGATATCCAGCGTCTGTTCATGAATACCGGCATCGGCACCGCCTCCTACTCCATGATGGAACAGGGGCGGATAGACCAGATCCTGAGCTCCCGTCCAGAAGATCGCCGCGAAATATTCGAGGAGGCCAGCGGCATCACGAAGTTCAAATCCGACAGGATCGAAGCCATGCGCAAGCTTGAGCAGACCGAGGCGAATCTGCTCCGGCTGACCGACGTCATCGGCGAAGTCAAGCGTCAGATCGGATCGCTCGAACGGCAGGCAGGCAAGGCGCGCCGGTACAAGGTTCTCATCGAGGAGATCACAAGGCTGGATGTTTTCGTCACAAAGCAGCGCCTTACCGCCAGTGATGAAGATATCAACGTCCTCAATTCGCAGATAAAGTCGCTGGCCGACCAGCTGGTGGCGGCGCATGCGGACATCGCCCGGCTCGAAGAAGCCAACGCAGGACTCCGCGCACAGATGGCGGAGACGGAGCATGAGATAGACGTGCTCATGGAGGCGCGGAGCGCGGCATCCTCGAAACTCGAAAGAGCAAAGGATTCAATGCGGCTCAATTCCGAACGTATCGCGGAATCCGAGCGCCAGGCCAGGGAGGACATGGATGAAATCAGCCGGATCTCCATCCTCACGGGCAACCAGAAACGCATCCTTGACGAGCACACCGCAAAGCTTGCCGCCTTGAAGAAAGAACAGGAATCCGCCGACCGGATCCGCCAGGAAAAGGTTGAGGGTCTTGCGAAGCACGAGGAGGCCACCGACAATCTCAGGAAGAGGCTGGAAGCGCTCCAGTCTGAATTCTTCGACGCCGAGAACACCCTGTCCAGCCTTCAGAATGAGCTGATAAGCCTCGAGGCTGGCATGCGCGGCGATATCGTGCGCCGCGAGCGGTTGACCGTCGAAAAGGCGACCATCGAGAAGGAGAATGCCAGCCAGGTTTCGTCCCTTTCAGGCATAGCCGAAGCTGCCGGTCTGCTGGACGCCGAAGTGGCCACCCGCATAAGCATTCTGGATGGACTGACCGGTTCGATTCAGCAGAAGGAGCAGAATGTCGCCACCATGCAGGCGCGCGCGACACAGCTGCATTCGGATCTGGCCGCGAAGAAGGCGCAACTCGAGATAATGAACGGAGCGACCGCCCGTACCGAAGGATTCCCGGCCGGCGCGAGGATGATCCTGGACAAGACCAACCCGCTGAACCTCGCGGAACACACTGTTCTCGGACCGCTTGTTTCCCAGCTTGATGTTGATCCTGAATTCCGGATACCGCTTGAAACCGCCTTGCGCACCTGGTGCGATGCCGTGGTAGTAGAGAACACAGCGGCAGCGGTCAGTATCATCGCCAGCCTCGAACAGGGCAGGCATGGTTCAGCCAGGCTCCTGGCCGCCGGTGCGATCCAGCTCCAACATCAGCCCGAAGGCGTAAGCGGCACGCGACTGCTTGACCACGTGCGCAGTCCGGAAGCCCTGCGCAACTTGGTTGAACGCCTGCTTGGCAACGTTTTTGTCGTGCAATCGCTTGCCGGGATCCCTGATCCGCATCCGGCACATTGTGTCTTTGTCACTCCTGGCGGCGCGCTTGTCGCGGGAAGCGGTGCGGCCGAGTTCTGGATGGCCGGCTCGGAGCAATTGAATCCGCTGGTGCATCATCGGCTTCTGGCGGAAACCGGCGACGCGATCCGCGACCTGGAGACGCGGCTTGCCGCAGCACAGGAGGAATACGAGGCCGCAAGAACGGCCATCGATGCGGTGCGCAGCGAGCTTCCGCAGGCCCGCGAACAGCTTGAGCATGTCCGCCAGCGCCGCGCCGAGAAAGAAGGAGAGCGGCAGGTAATCGCACGGCAAGCCGCTGCGGCACGGGAAAAGCTGGAAACAGTTTCCTGGGAACTTGACAACCTCCAGAAGGAGGATAGCACCGGCGTTGATCGCAAGCAGTCGATAACCAGGCAGATGAGCGACCTGACCGATAAACGGGCGAGACTCAAGGCCGAGATCGACGCCGCAAACCGCCAGGTGTTTGTGATGGACCAGGATCGCACCACGCTTTCCTCACAGGCAGCCGACGCCCGGCTCCGATGCTCGGGACTTGCGCAGGACCTGAACTTCCTCGCAAACCAGATTTCAATGACCACCACACGGATTTCCGAGCTGGAGGAAACCGCGGCGGCCAGATCGCGTTCACTCGACGGGCGGCAGACGCACATCGAGAATCTCAAGCGCGCCATCGCTGAAGCCAATTCACAAACGGCTTCGCTAGAGGAAGAACTCGCCGGTGCCTCCGTCCGCCTCGATGCCGCGCGACAGAGCAGGCAGAAGAACGAAGCCTGCATGGAGGAATCTGATCGCGCCCTGGCAGCCAAACGTGCCGCCGGCGACGGGCTCCGGGACCACAAGGCCGAGCTCGATGTCAGGCTTGCAGAATCGACGATGCGCCGCCAGAACATGCTGGACAGGGTGACATCCGACTACTCGGTTACCATGAAGGACATCCTGGAATCCGAGGAGCCGGTGTGGGAGAACGGGCGCCCGGAGATGGAATGGATGGACGCCCGCGTAACCGAACTACGCACCAAGCTCGACGCCATGGGACCGGTGAATATCCAGGCAATTGAGGAACACCATGAACTCGAGGAGCGTCACGTCTTCCTCACCACGCAGCATGACGATCTTGTGAACGCCCGCCTCAAGCTGGCTAACATGATCACACAGATCAACCGTACGACATCCGAGATGTTCTCTCAGACGTTTACGGCCGTGAACGAGCAGTTCGACGTCATGTTCAAGAAGCTTTTTAACGGCGGTTCCGCCAGGCTGGTACTCGTTGACGAGGGTGATGTCCTGGAAAGCGGTATCGAAATCATAGCTAAACCGCCGGGCAAGAAGATGCAAAGCGTATCACTGCTTTCAGGAGGGGAGCGCACCCTTACGGCCGTGTCCCTGCTCTTCGCGATATATCTGGTAAAACCAAGCCCGTTCTGCGTACTTGACGAACTGGACGCAGCCCTTGACGACTCGAATATCGGCCGTTTCGTCAACGTCCTCCAGAGCTTCCTTGACCGCTCGCAATTCCTCGTCATCACGCACAGCCAGCAGACGATCGCTTCTGCCGGAATAATCTACGGCGTGACGATGGAGGAGAAAGGCGTATCAAAACTCATAAGCATGAAGTTCGTCAACGGCAGGCCTGTTCCGGTCAAGAAGGTCGAGATGGAACTGCCGGTTCAGCCGGAGCCTTCAGCGAAACAGGAAGATCCACCAGCCCAACCGGTTCCCGCAGCAGGTCCTGCGCCGGATTCCAATACCACGACGTGAAAACCGATCTCGACAGCCTTTTGAAGTGTGCCGTCAAGACAGCGCGAATCACCGGCAAACATGCGCTGCTGAACTCGGGCCGCCGCCGGGATATCCACCTGAAACTGCCAAACGATTTGAAGCTGAAACTGGACCTGGAATGCCAGGCCCTGGCCATAAAGTCCATTCATTCCTGCTACCCTGGCCACCCCGTTCTTGGCGAGGAAGGCGATCATACCGCAAGCTCTCCCATCCCCGACTTCACGTTTGCCGGGGCATCCTGTCCGGCCATCACCAATCCCGCGGACATTCTGTGGATTGTCGATCCGATAGATGGCACCCTGAATTTCAGTCACGGGCTTCCGATATGGTGCTGCTCCGTTGCGGTGGCAGTGAAACGGAAGATTGTGGCCGGGGCCGTGTTCGCGCCGGCTCTCGGACAATGTTATGCGGCAAGGGTCGGGAAGCCGTCAACCTGCAATGGCGTGCCGATCCACGTATCGAACATCAAGAGCCTGGCGGAGACTCTCATCGTCACGGGCATGGAGCGCGACGTAATACCAGGAATGCCTCCATTTACACTCTTCAACACCGTGGCAGCCAGAGTTCAGCGGGCCAGGATTCTCGGATCCGCCGCCCTTGATCTGTGTTATGTGGCCAGCGGGCTGGCTGATGCATATATGGAGGCCGGCATCTATATATGGGACATTGCGGCTGCCGGGTTGATAGTGAGGCAGGCCGGCGGTCGCTTTGAGCAGCTTGCACGGTTGGAGAACGACAGGCTCTGTTGCCTGGCCACGAACGGGCACGCTCACAGGACTTTGAGAGAAACAGTGGTATCCAGACTTACAGCCGCAAGGAGCCCTTCAAATGACCGGTCTTCCTCCAATTCTATTTGAAGATGACTGCCTTGTAGCCTTCGACAAGCCCTCCGGCCTGCTGGTCGCCCCTGATCGCTGGGACAAGAGCCGCGAAAACATGATGCAGCTCGTTCACTCAAAGTTTTCAAAGTCCTGCTATAATGCGCACAGGCTGGACAGGGAGACCAGCGGCGTTCTTCTTTGCGCAAAGAACAAGGGTGTGCTCAAGGTTCTTTGCGGTCTGTTTGAAGCCGGCAAGGTTTCGAAGCAGTATGTAGCTCTGACTCGCGGTTTACCTGCGGAGAAAACAGGCAGAATTGATCTGCCGCTTGTCCCCGACAGAAACAGGCCAGGCCGGATGTTCCCGTTGCCAGGTCACGGCAAGCCAGCCACCACGATGTACGAGGTGGTCGAAAGCTGGCGCGGTTTCACCCTTGTTCATGCTTTCCCTATCACCGGCCGCACCCACCAGATCAGGGTGCACCTGGCTTCCATTCACACGCCAATAGTCGGCGATTCCTTCTATGGCGACGGACTTGGACTCGCGCTTTCGGAAATAAAGCGTAAGTATAAGCAGAAGAAGGATACACCCGAAATACCCCTGATCGGCAGACTCGCCCTGCATTCGAGCAAACTGTCGTTTGCTCATCCCGTAACCGGACAACCGGTGACAATCGAATCACCCCTGCCTGATAAATTCGAAATTGCCATCAAGTACCTGCGCCGCTTCGCCGGCTGGTGATTACTGTCGGTTGAACCCGTTGTGCGTCCGGGGTCTTTCGTTTTGGCTCTTCTCGGACCGGTCCCGACGAAACGGGACCCTCCATAAGATCCAAAGCAGCATTTTGCATGCTGTTTCTTACAGGAGGGCGCGCTCTGTCGCGTCCGCCGAGCCAAATAGCGCCAAAACCAAAGACCCTGGCTATGCACTTGCAAGGCGCGCGTTCCTCCTGTACTAATCTGCCCATGACTGCGGCCAACTCAAAACAGATTTGTCAGTTGAAGATCACATTACGCGGCAGCAAACCGCCGATATGGCGGCGAGTGCTCGTCCCGTCCGACACCACGCTGTTTCAGTTGCACATGATCATCCAGACAGTGATGAACTGGGGCAATTACCACCTCCACGAATTCAGGGTGGGAAAGAGCTTCTATGGAATTCCCAACAGCGAAGTCGAAGACGATGTCACAATCAATGAAAAGCTCGTCAGGCTGGCAAAGGTGATTCGCTCCTCGGGCGGACGATTCATTTATGTCTATGATTTCGGTGACGATTGGCAGCACGACATCCTGCTTGAGGAGACACTCCCGCCGGCGGACGGCGTCCGCTACCCGGTATGCACTGCAGGGAAACTCGCCTGTCCGCCGGATGACAGCGGGGCAATCTGGGGCTACCAGACAATGCTTGAGGTATTGAAGCACCCTGAGCATTCGGAGTACGAGAACATCAGGGAATGGCTGGGCCCGGACTGGGATCCGACTCGTTTCAGCCTGGACGAGGTAAACGAGGCGCTGAAGGGAATAGACCATAGACCTTAGACCAACAAAGACGCTGAAGTATAGAGCCGGTAAAGTGTCAAGGTGGAATTGGGTCTATGGTCTAAGGTCTAAAGTCTTTCTTTTCTCACACTGCCTTGATCACACCGTCGTCATGGGACGGCCGTACGGACTCGCCGGGTTGGAGGACAAGAAAGTCCCCATCCCACTCGCCGTGAATCAATTTGCGCAGCAGCTCCATTGAGCCTGAGATTTCTTCGAAGACAAGACCCGCATCAGCCGCTTCCTTTTCCGCCACCTGCTTGAACTGTTCTTCCTGCTCCATACCCATTTTAATGAAGGCCATGCGATCATAATTACCGAGGCCGTTGCCCATCGTTTCCATGACGTACTTCGCGTTTTCCTCGCCGTATTGCCGGACCAACTCTTCGTACTGCATGAACAATCCGAGCTTCTGCGAAACAGTCGTGTCACCGGCACCCGTGCTGTCGGCATGTTCAATCCAGCCGGTGGTGCGGTAGTATGTTCCGGGATGAGAATTGAACCGTTCGCGATAGCGCTCCCGGCTGCCGAGGAACAGCGAGATGCAATCGTGTGCCCTCGGAATCACGATGCGGGTATGCCGGGCTTTGAGGCCGACAGTACCATTGTTGCACAAACCATAGACGAACAGAATCGCGTCATACCCGGCATCATCAGCCCGATCAACGCAAGCCTGCAGCCTGCTGCTCATCTTTTCGACACCCAGGTCGTGCAGGCCCTTTGGAAGAAATTCAAGATCACTGGTGTGAGGACTGTCAGCTGCAAGTTTGCACACCTCGCGGAAGAAGACCTCGCAGCAGTACACTTTCAATCGCATTGGTTTTGTCCCCAGGACCACAACTCCCGTCGCATGGGCCGAATATAGGCGCACCCATGACAGTATGCAACCCGTTTGCAACGATACAAACCCCTCACGCTCTCCGGCGTCTACCCTTTGACGTCTACCTTTGACGGCACAGTTTCATCGGGCCGCCTTCTTGACTTTGAGTTGCGGTCGGTTATACTTGCTTTGCTGTAGATGTGCTGGGGATATTGATCATGCAATCGCTACTCAAATCGTTTCTTGTCACGGCATTAGTCAGTGTAATTGCTGTATCTCAATCTACAGCAGCAGTGCCTGTTGGAACAATAGTGGCCTTGCAGGGCTTCATGACAGCGACCGGGACAGATGGCGCCGGGCGGAAACTGCAAATCAAATCGCCGGTCTTTCTCAACGATAGGCTCATCACCGGCCGCGCATCGAAAGCGCAGGTCCTCTTTGATGACGACACGATCATCTCGCTTGGCGAAAACAGCGAGATGGTAGTTGATAAGTACATCTACTCTCCCAGGAACAAGCAAGAGGCGAGTTGCTCCATGAAGTTCGCCACTGGAATATTCAGGGTGGTAACGGGCAAGATCACAAGCATTAATCCCGAGCGTTTCAAGGTGCGCACCCGGATGGCAACCATAGGCATTCGCGGCTGCGAGGTTGGATTTGCCATCGATGATGATCGCGAGGATGTGTACATTCTGTGGTTGCCGTCTGGCAAGAGCATCCACGTCGAAAGATCAGTGGGAGGCGCTTCGGATTGGACCACTGCCCTGTTCGATTCACGCGACTCGCTGAACGTGTTTGAAAGCGGTATTGCCGTGTCAATCACTGAGGGCGCCCGTCTGATGGAACGCGCTATTACCCCACTTGAGATGGCCGACTTCTATCAACAGCTGGCAATAGGCGCGGCGCAATCGGCTTCCGGTGGAAACGGAACAGGCGGGAACACGGCAAATACACCCGGTGTCCGTGAAATTGCGGGCGCGGCAGGAGCAATCTCTGCCGAGGTTGTATCGAAGACGCTGAACGATCCATCGGCAGATTCCGGGGCGGGGCAAAACCAAACACCGGCAGGCAACGGCAATGAACCGCCTGCAACCCCTTCTTCCAGGCCTTCCCTCGACTCAGCACCATCAGGCCACGACGTCCCTGGCACCGGACCCACTGGCGGTGGACCCACCACACCGCCTGGAATCACGACGCCGACCGACCCATTGCCGCCAACCATTCTGGCCCAAGGCGGTGGTCCGGCGGACACCTGGGTCTATGCCGTATACAGCGACGGAAGCGTTGATCACTCCCATGTCCCAGGCTATATGCTGTCGGATGCCGATTTCGAGATACTGAGGCTACAGGAACCGTACCAACTGACGGGACGGGGCAGCTCGGCTGCCTATATCACCCATTCCGGCGGAAACCGGGTTGTGACCGGCACGTGCGACTTTAACGTGCAAATGGGCACTTCCCCGACCTGGGACGGCACATTCGCCATGCAGAACGGCACCGCAAACTCCCTGTCCTTCGATGCCAATGGAACCATCGGGACGGCTGCGCAACTGCAGCTCAGCGCGGTCAACAACTACCAACTGAGGGTCAATGGATCATCTTTCAATGAAACCTCGCTCACCACGAGACAACTCGACCTGACATCTTCAACCGAAAGGCGCAGCGCCCTGACTGGCATCGGCGGAGCGAACCCCGTAATTGATGGCGTTCACGGCCATTTTGTTTTCGGCCATGGCGCAAGCCCGATGGTCAACGGCGTCTTTGGGGCAACACTGCGCGGACTATGAGCCTATCCACAGACCGACCTGCGGGAAGGAGCAGGACAGCCTAGCTGATTGGCTGATGATTATTGGGAAGGAAGCTTGCATCGCGGGAACAACCAAATGATAAGCCCTTCCAGGCAAGGAAATGCTCAAAAGAAGATCACATAAGCGATCTCCGCGAATTGATATGCAATTGCCCGCATGGGTCACCGAATTCCAGGCCGGCAGGGGCAGGATTTACAGGACCGCCCGCGAGCGCGTACGACTCGTTGTTGAAATGTCACGCTTGAACGTAGAGCACGGAACCGGCGGTCCGTTCGCGGCAGCCATCTTTGACCGACGAACGAACTTGTTGGTGGCTGCCGGCGTGAACATGGTATTGAGCGCGCGTTGTTCGATCGCCCACGCGGAAATCACCGCCATAATGGCCGCGCAGCAGCTACTCGGCTGTCATAGTTTCGACCGGGCTGCCGGATGTGATTTCGAGCTCGTCTCAAGCACCGAACCATGCGCAATGTGCCAGGGCGCCACAATATGGGCGGGAGTTAGCAGTCTTGTGTATGCGGCCCGCGGCGAGGATGCCTGCGCCATCGGCTTCGACGAGGGACCCAAAGCGCCGGACTGGATTCAGCAATTCCAGTCCAGAGGCATTGCCGTAACCGCCGACATCTGCCGGAAAGAAGCTGTTGCGGTCCTGAAAGACTACCGGGAACGCGGCGGCATCATTTATAACGGCCGGGGCAATGCCATCCCTGATCGCAATCTGCGTTAATCCGCGAAATCTGCGGACGACTTTCCGGCGGATCCGGGTGGTCGCAGCTCAGATCTGCTTCTTCCGGTCCGCAAGTATGCCGACGATGATCAGGAAAGCCAGTATTGATGGTGCAAGGTAGACGTCATCCAAGCGGGCAAGCAGGCGTGCGACCAGCACAGAAATGGCTACAGTGAGCGCCCCATACCCGAAGGCGCAGATAAGAATGAAGATCAGGACCCTGATGATGAAATGATATCCCTGGATCTGTTTCTTGATCGCAGCATTGATGGCTGCGCCGTAGATGAAGAGGACCGTGGCGACAAGCGCAATCGCAACCCTGACCAGATGCGGCTTGATACAACGCGCGAGCCAGACTGAAAATTCCTGCAGGTACTCCATATTAGTCAGGCTTCCCCGAAGCGCGGCGGCAACTCGCCGGCACTCACGTTAACGGGCTTTCCAAAGATGGTGTATTGCTTCTTCACAAGCGTCCTGTAGCACCTGCGGCCGGCTTCGACCAGAACTATCACCACACATCCCATAATTATGGCCATAAGAATAACATTAACAGCTCCAACAGTGACCTTCCCCTCGATCTTTGTCATTGGCAGGAACTTATCGAAGATGTTCCGCCAACCTGCATAGAGCGTCGTAACAGACACGAACAGCATGGGCAGGAGCGGTACCCATACGTAACGCGCTTTACCGGCATTTATCAGAGCAGTGGTCGCAACGGCCAACGCCACTGCGGCCAGCAGTTGATTCGCCGTGCCGAACATCGGCCAGATGGTGTCGATAGTGCCGTACCAGATGAAATATGCCCACGCGAAAACCACAAGTCCGGTTGAAATCAGCGCGCCGGGCCACCAGTCGGTTCGATTGAAGGGTTTCCACACGCGCCCCCCGAACTCCTGGACAAGGAAGCGGGCCACGCGGGTTCCAGCGTCAACAGTGGTGAGAATGAAGAGGGCTTCAAACATTATGGCGAAGTGATACCAGTACGACATCAACCCTGTCAGCCCTGGAATACCTGAGAAGATCTGGGCAAAGCCCACGGCCAGCGAGACAGCGCCGCCGGTACGCCCGGCCAGGTTCGCTTCGCCAACCTCTTTCGTGAGCACATCGAGATGAACCGGCGGAATGCCCAGTGCGGCAAAAACTTCAGGCCTGCAGTTTATGGCATAGTAGTCGCCCTGCTCCAGCGAACAGGCCGCCACCAGCGCGATAACACTGACCACCGCCTCCATCACCATGGCGCCGTACCCGATAAACCGCGCTTCCGTTTCCTTATTGATCATTTTCGGGGTGGTTCCAGACGCCACCAGCGAATGAAAACCTGAGATCGCGCCGCAGGCAATTGTGATGAAAAGAAACGGGAAGAGTTTGCCGGAGAAAATCGGACCGCCGCCGTGTATGTAGGGAGTAAACGCCGGCATCTTCAAGGTTGGATGCACTACGAAAACCCCGATGATAAGGGCGGCAATTGTTCCTATCTTCAGGTACGAACTCAGGTAGTCCCGGGGGCACAACAGCAGCCACACAGGCAATACCGAGGCAACGAATCCATAGACAGCAATGGCAATGATCAGACTCTTCGGAGAAAGGGTGAGGTATGGCCCAAGGACTGTGTGTGGAATCCAACCTCCAATTATGAGGGCCGCGAAGACGCCAATCACTCCAATTATGCTGCCTTCAACAATACGGCCCTTCCGGAATTTGTACATCCACAACCCCACGAACATGGCCACGGGAATGGTCATTCCGATCGTGAACACGCCCCAGGAAGATTCCGCCAGCGCTTTCACCACGGCGAAACCCAAGCCGGCCAGCGCCAGAATGATTATGATCAGTATGGCAATTGAACCTACTGTGCCAGCCAGGGGGCTTACTTCGTTTCGTGCTATTTCAGCCAGCGACTTGCCGTTTCTACGGATCGATGCCGCAAGTATCATCAAGTCATGGACCCCGCCCGCGAGAACGGATCCGAGCAGTATCCAGAGAAAACCCGGCGCATAACCAAACTGCGCGGCAAGAACCGGTCCGATCAAAGGACCCGCGCCGGAAATTGCTGCAAAATGATGTCCGAACAGCACCCACTTGTTTGTTGGGTCGTAGTTCTGGCCGTCCTTGAGCGTATGCGCTGGAGTCGGCTTGGAATCGCTGAGCGCAAGAACTTTGGCCGCAATGAAGGCGCTGTAGTACCGGTATGCCAGCGCGGCAGCCAGCATTATGACTACCACCAGATATAGAGCATTCATTCCCCTATCTCCTTCGAGTTGCTGAAGACTACATCAGCCCCGACGCTGTATCAAAGCCAAAACCGCGAATTGGGTGGGCCGCCACCGCGAAAAGGTCTCTCTTCAACAGCCTCCCGCGCATATTCGGAATCGCCGATCAAATGCGCCCGAGATTGACTTGCGAGGCTAACTTCAGCATTATCCAGTCAGGATCATGTTCAAGCTATCAGCTATTTTCAGGAAGAAGCCTGCTGAGCGGGAGAAGAAGCGGATTCTGATAGCGGACGACGAAGCCCCGATCAGAAAGCTCTCCGGCATAGTGCTGACAATGGAATTTCCCGACGTCGGGATTGACGAGGCTTGCAACGGAGTCTAAGCCGTGAGGCTCTTTCAAGAAAAGCGCCACAGGGTCATACTCATGGATCTCCGGCCTGATGACGGTGAATCTTATTGCGAACGCGTATTTTGCTTCATGCCCACACGGCGGTCAAGGCCGACCACCCATTCCCAAAGGAATCATCGCGCTAGAGTGGATACTTGACAATACTCCATAACTGTCGTACATATATGGACCATGATCAATAGAAACATAAACATCTTGGCTGCAAGAAGTTTCATGTTATTTGGAGCCAGAGGGACGGGCAAATCGACCTTCTTACGACAGTATTTCCTGGAAGAGAAACCTTTATGGCTGGATCTTCTTGACCCCGAACAGGAAGACCGTTATGCCCGTCGTCCAGCCGATTTGGCCGAGCAGATTCACGCGATGTCACCTGCTCCGACATGGGTCGTAATTGATGAAGCGCAGAAAGCGCCCCGCCTGCTCGACGTGGTTCATTCCGAAATCGAGCGTGGTGCGGTCAAGTTCGCGTTGACCGGATCGAGCGCCCGGCAGTTGAAGCGTCACAACACAAACCTGTTGGCGGGCCGGGCATCGGTGTATCATCTCTTCCCTTTCACGGCCCCGGAGCTAGGGGACACATTCAACCTTGATTCGGCGCTGCGCTTCGGCACACTGCCGGGGCTGCAAGCCTGCTCAACAGATGAGGAACGTAATTCCTTTCTACGTGCGTATGCATTGACCTACTTAAAGGAGGAGGTCTGGGCGGAGCATATGGTGAGATCACTGGATCCGTTCCGCCGATTTCTCGAAGTGTCCGCCCAGGTCAACGGCGAGGTTGTCAACTACACCAATGTGGCACGGGACGTTGGAGTAGATGTGAAGACGGTCCAATCGTACTTCCAGATCATGGAGGACACGCTGGTGGGATTCCTGGTGGAGCCCTTTCACTGTTCGGTTCGCAAGCGCCAGACTCATGCGCCCAAATTCTACCTGTTCGACCCGGGCATCAGGCGGGCGCTGTCACGCCTGCTGACCGTTGATATCCGACCTGGCACCTACGACTACGGCCGGTCGTTTGAGCATTTCATTGTTGTGGAAATACTGCGCCGCAGCATGTACAGGCAGAACGACTATGCATTTTCGTACCTTCGCACCAAGGACGGGGCGGAGATTGATCTTATCGTGGAACGGCCGGGACAGGCACCGGCACTGCTGGAGATCAAGTCGACCGACCATGTGGACGAGCGCGACACCCGTGGTCTTGAGCATTTCTTGCGAGACATGCCCGGGGCAACCGCCTTTTGTCTCTCTCGTGATCCCACAGTCAGGAAGATCGCAAACGTCCGCGCACTGCCGTGGCATGCCGGCCTGACGGAGCTGGGGCTTTAGCCAGATAGCGATCAACTATAAGATCTGGATTGAATTCAACCACGGTTCCGGAGTAGTGTACATGCTCTTTGTCGGTTTCCGCGGCAAAGGCGGGTGATTTTCGGGGCGGTAGCTCAGTTGGTAGAGCACCACGTTCGCAACGTGGGGGTCGGGAGTTCGAGCCTCCTCCGCTCCACCACTTTACAAAGTGGCGGATTCATTGGTGGGATCAGGATCAACAGGATCAACACCATTAAGTGGGGCAACCACCTTTTCACCTAGGAACATAATACTCTTACCCTCAGCCTATAGTTTTGGAAGTTTCTAAAACCAAAGGCTCTACGTGAGATCATCTCCATCTTGTTATGGAAGCCCTCGGTAATGCCATTGTTCCTGGTAAAACGCCACATACGGATTATCTCTTCCTTCCAGGACCCTACAGTATATGGGGCAAGCTGGACATCAAAGGCCAATAACGACGGGATGCTCTATTTTGATGGTCAACCGACGGGCTTGGGCACAATTTTGAATGATCACGACGTGCTATTCATGGGATACAATCCTCCTCCTTTTCCGATCAATGACTTCACGTTCAACGTTACGTGCATCGCATCCAATGATAATTCTTTCATCGGGTCAGGACAAAACGAGTTCTGGCCGCGGTTGTGGGAGCTTGATCGCCAGAGCTTCCGGTGGACTTACACGAGAGGCAACTCATCTGGTGGCCATGGTGAACAGTTCGTGAGAATCTCGTGGGCCGAGAATACGGTCCCCTATGGTACAAACACGAATATAACCCTGACAAGAAGCGGATCAAGTATAAGTCTTTATCTGGACGGTGCGCTCACCCCTTACGCAATTACAAACTACTCATATACCAACTCCTATCAGGAATTACCCGTACCACCACACGTCTTCCCTGTGGCCAGCCTGCCCGTTTACAATTATGGGTTAATGATTGGCAGCATGCAGAATGACGGCGGAAGCATGCAACGGTTTTGGAGTTACCAAGGCTACATTGATAACATCGCGGTCTTTACTAACTGTCTGAGCAGCAATCAAGTCTATCAGCTCTACAGAGAGCTACAGAATGAAGCGCCCACAACACTTCTTGGCCAGACAACGCTTACAGTTCGAGCTTTTATTGATAAGTATTTGCATGGACCGGCAAGTTAAGGGAAAGGGTTGGCTCGTTTAGCCTTGTCTGTCCCATCGAAATTGGAGAGAGTGCCGCAAGTAATAAGATCGGAGTCTCCACCAACAGGAGGTATGGCATGAAGCAGTTGCTATCGTTGGTTGCAGTTGTGGGATTGTCGTCCTTTGCTGGATGCGGGGGCGGAGATAATAGTGCAGAGAATGCGATCTCTGCCGCACCAGTCATGCTGAATGCTTACGAGTCTGCTCTTGTCGGGCACTGGACGTTGACAAGAGTGGTTACTGAGAATGGGCCGATGGACATTTCTCCGGATTCCTCTTTTGCTAAGGACTACGTGTTCAACGCCGACAAGACAATAACGGTGATTACTCCTAACCGCACTAATTCCTATTCTTGGGCAGCGGATCAGTCCGAGATCAGCTTCATCTGGGATATGAACACCCCATACAGCCTGGTTGACAACAGCCTGATGTTACAGACAGCCAATGCCCCCCCCTTCTTTGAGTTATACCACCGCCAGTAAACGCAATTTCCGCCTCGTCTCTTGTCCTGCTACTGAAAACACCAAATCCAGAATTACCATCCAATTCCCAATGGCTCGCAACGATATGAGCATTTGCGTAGACAGGCACGTTAAAGAAGAGTTAAGGAAAAGAGTTGGCAGGGAAGCGGGGATGGAACAAGATCTCTTAACGGGATTCATCAGCAAGAAAGACAGCAAGACAGGAAAGGAATACGATGAAAGCAAACTGGATCACATGCGGGATCACTGCCGGATTAGTTATCCTTACACAAACAGCATCGACCATGGGTGAAGAGGCAGTGTTCCGCCCTGGGATTTGTTTGGGCGTCATGGCAAGCCCCGGTGGTAATAGTTACATGAAAGATCATGGCGGAGACGCACAGGTCATGTTCTTGGATTTTGTTGTGAGCGGCAAGATTCGATTCGACGATAACTGGGCGGTTGTTCCATCTTTAGAACTGGCATCGCCGATGGATCTCGTGAATGCCGAAATTCAATTGTTGATACCATCTTTGAATTTGAGGTATTCGTTCTCACAGGAGCCCAGTTTATATGTTCAGGCTGGGCCGAGCTACAGTAGTCCGGCAGGCGGCGGAACTGTTGCTGAATTCACGGGAAAATTTGGTGGCGGAGTTACTATTGGATACGCATTCAAGAACCCTCACCGTAGACGTATCGGGCTTCAACTAGAGGTAGGTTACAATTACGTGCCCGTCGAGACGACAACATTGTATGATGCAATGTTCCATAGTTATAGCAGCCCATCGTATGGTCCGGATAACCGTTATACAACTATTAAGTCCACCGAGAACTTCGGCGGCCCGTTTGCTCGGGTGGGCGTCAGATTCTGACAATAATGGAAACGATGGTTCCGGCGATCAGGGCGTGGGTGGATGGATAGTTTTGACCGCTTACTCCACCCTGACCCATTCTTCCTGGTCATAACTGAATTCCGACATGCCGTTGTAAGCAAAGTTCAACCGGAGATACATTCCCTCATTTCCGACCCTACCGCCCCCATACACCCTTCCACCCGTCCCAGTAGCCCCGAATTGAATGAAATAGCTGTCGTCGCCGTCCTCCCACGTCGTCTTGTCCGGGAGCGTAATTCATAATAGGAGACGATCACGCAGCGCCACATCCTTGCCGAGCTCACTCAACAACCCTGGTAAGCTGCCCACCGCTATTGCCATTGGGCGTCCAATGGTTGGTCAGCGTGTTGTGGTCAGGTTCGATAATCAAATGTATGTAGGCAAGGTTATCATCAAGATCATCGAAAGTAAGGTCGTCACCCTCAATCCGGCCTTGATACGTTCCATAAATGGTAATAGCGCCGTCGTTGTCTGTCTTGTAGCTGGTCATGGTGACAGTCGTGCCTTCATGATCGAGTATCCAATGTTGTGAGTAGAAGCTGTACGAAATTGAGCTTCCGCCTCCACCATTCGCTATTGCAAGTCTGCCTTCCCACTTGCCTGTCAGAAAGCCGGAACCAGTGGGCGTTGGCAAGGCGACAGTATTATCGTCACCACCGCCGCATCCCATAAAAGCCATCAATCCGACCACTGCGAACAATGATAGAATCTTCTTCATACTGGCTCCTTTTGTCCGGGAAGCCCTGTCTCCTCGCCACTATATCCAGAGTGCTGGATACGGCAGTGGGGAAATTCAGGCACATTCACTTTATCTTCTTTGGCTGGCATAGATTCTGTTTCTTATGGGATATGCGGAAACACTTGCGACATATGAATCGAGGCTCAGAGACCATATCAATATAAGTTGCCATCTCCTTCTTGAGTATCTGCTTTGTCAACTGGCAGAATGTTGTGTCTTCAATTGATTTCCCCATAGGTCATTTCCCCAGTCTAAATAAGCACCTCACCACATCCCAGCCTTTTCTGCTTCCAACTTATTCTCCACATCATCCGGCAACTCACTCATAAAATCCAGACCGGTCTCTCTTTCTACTTGATCCACGCTGGTTAGATATTTCGCGGCATCATCAGTGGGCGCAACATTCTGCGGTATGACAAACGCCAGCACCCTTGGCTTCCCCTGATCTTCATCAACGATAATCCTGTAGCAGGCATCGGGAATCTCCACGCCGTCTGGCAATCTCTTTGCATTCTGGCCGAACACACCGCCTGTAATAACCCATATTTCTCCGAATGTCCGTGCATACTCGTCGATTTCTTTGCGCTCCAACTGCATCCACACGTGCCGGTTCAAGTTCGGTGATTCCGGCAGCATGTTGCTCATCAAGTAAGTTTCATCAACAGCCTGCTGGCCGTAACACACCGCAATCGCCTTGTCCGGGGCATTGTGGCCGCGATCATATAGTGAAAAGGACATCCGCAGTACAAAGCGATTTCCTGAGATTCTCACAACGGCTCTTGCCGCTACCGGCCGTTGTCTACCTGTGAAGACCGGCAGGACCGGGATGATACTCGCTTTGGCCAAAGGAGACCGTGCTAGGGAGGAGCTGATTCTCGACGATGATCTGATTGTCCGTCACTTGGTCGAAGCAATGGTGGCGCTGGGGTCTGCCGACGATCTGCGTGTGAGATTGAACCACCTTGAGCAGGCCACGAAGCTCATGAATGGCTATTGCCCGTTCCTGCTCTCATATCATCGAGCCAACACTGGTCGGTTTGCCGGCGGCGACGGATTCAATATCCAGAATTTGAAGAAGGTTGTTGGGAGTGCCATTGACGCGGAGCTTGCCACAGGTGTGCGCGGGGCTATTTCCGCGCCGCCGGGTTACATGCTGGTCAGTGGCGATGCATCGCAGATAGAAGCGCGGATCTTGGCTTATGTTGCCGGGCAGTCGGATCTACATCAGGCTTTTGCCGACGGCAACGATGTGTATTCCACGTTTGCAAGTGCCCAGTTCCACTGCGAGGTCCGGAAAACGTTATCAAAAACCAATCCGCGCTTCGCGAGCTGATCGATGTTGGGCGTCTTGAGCCTCCTCCGCTCCACCACTTTACATCAAGTGGTGATAGTGGCCACTTTTTGATCAGTTTCATCCGCCTCTCCCCTTTCCTCATGCCGGATGCCGGGCCTACTTCTTGCGCTCGCTGATTTTCCAATTGATCAGGTCATAACTGCGCAGCGTTTTGCCGTCGGTGACTTCGAGCGGTCCCCCGCTGGTTTTTTGGCTGGTCCAGGGACTTTCGGAACTGGGCCAGGCTTGGTAATCGACCTCGGTGCCGTTGACCTTGTCGGGTCCGTTGAATGTACACTCGATATGATCGCCGTGGCGGTTTTGATATGTGGCGGCGGAAGGATTGTCGCCGGTCATCTTCAGGGAGCTTTTGGACTGGAGACGTTCCTTGAATTTGGCCAGTTGTTCGGCGGGTGAGGCCCCAGGAAATTCGGAGGGGAGGGCGGTTTCGATGGCCAGAGCGCAGGCGAGAGAGCGGACACGGAACTCGGAATCGCCTTCGCGGGCCTTGCCTGCCTGGGCGTGGATGCCGGCTTTGGGATCCCAGTCGAAGGGTCTTGAGGCACTGACGGCGATCAAAACGCTTCCGTAGTGGAGGTAGATCCGGCCGGCGCTGGAGCCGTCATTGATGAAGGTGCGATGTCCGCCCGGAACATAGCACAGGGCGTAGGGGAAAGCGACATCGGGAGGCATCTGCAACACAAAGAGAAGGCTGTCCCGGCCGAGGATTTCCTGTTCATAGGAGCGGATGCCGTGGGTGTGGTTTCCCATTTCACCGGGTTCATCCTCGGACGGGTTGGTGACCCAGAGATGGCTTCCCCTTCTCACGTTGGGTTCCTCCCACATCACACCGCAGGGGTAGCTTTGGCCTCCCCAAGGTCGTCCGCCCCTCTTTGCGGAACGTGAAAACAGAACGTAGTCTTTGTTGACGTAGTGATTCAAGACCCAGCCGTTGATGAAGGCCTTATAGAAATACGGGGAAGAGCGGTCCGTAGCGGCATTGACGATCAGTTCGGGCAGGCGGTAGGTGCTGACGGCGGCGGCAGCGGCGGCTTTGGCGCCCTTGATGCCGGGGGTGACTCCGCCGAAGTAGAGCCAGGGCAGGGTGGCGAAACCCCAGGGTTGCTGGCACTCGACATCGGGGTAAGAGCGGGGAGAAAAGGTGGCGAGGTGACCCCGCAGCCACGCGGGGGCCAACTGTACAAAGCAGATTTCATAGGCAATGCGGGCCCGGGCGGCCATGACGGGGTCTTTGGCGCAGTCGGCCAGGCAAAGTAGAGGAAGTACATTCTGGGCACCGTAGGGACGGGAAGCGTATTCGCCTGGTCCGCCCTTGACGGTGGCGGCAATGATGTCCCGCAGATATTTTTCCCCGGTCGGATCGCCGCCAGCGAAGCTGGTGCCCCAGACGTAGCCGGGCGGAGGGTTTTTAGCCTTTTGCGTCATCTTGATGATGTAGGGGTCTTTGGCCATGAAGTAGGGGTCGGCGCGGAAGGCGTCCGGTCCCCAGACCTGGGTGGCCAGATAGCGGGTCATGGCGGCCATGATTTTGTGGTTGCTGGTGGAGAGCCTTGCGTAGAAAACTCCGCCAGTGTAGATCTTGCGGTAACGGTCCTTGGTGGCATCGTCGAGTTGTTTCTCGAAGCGGATGTAGCAATCGATCCCCGGCCAGGCGATGAAACCGGTGTTGCCGCCATGCATCCAGCGGTTGATTTTGTTGCCGGGCACAAGTGGATCGAGACCCCTGTTCACCTCGGCAAGGGCCTCGTCGCGGCGTCCCAGGGCGAAGAGGCATTCGGCCCGCATGAAACGGTCTCGCCCTTCCACGGCGAATGTTTTTAGGATGGTTTGCATTCTGTCATCGAAGGTTGCAAGCCTGGGTAAGTTGGGCTCCGTTTGTGCTGCCGGTGTTTCCTCGTTGGCGGGGTCGGCAGCCACTGTGATGCGGGCTGTCAGGAATGAGACAGCGAGAAACAAGGGTAAAATGGATGGGTGGCGGAAGAGCGGTTTTTTCATCGGGTGGGTGGCGCTTACAGGCACTGCGGCCAGGGTCTTTGCGCCAAGTGAGTTTTTCATACCGTTTCCTTTCACCACATCCCCGCCTTCTCTGCTTCCAACCAGTTCTCCACATCATCCGGCAATTCACTCATAAAATCCAGCCCGGTTTCCTTCTCCATTTCGGCCACTGTCGTTAATCACAAAAATGGGCATGGATCTATCTTTGTGCCCAAACCCATCCATGTCCCCGCCGTAAGGGTGTAAGACATAATTCTTCGGGTTAGGCGGCACGGCGGCGGTTGAGGGTGGAAGTTTGAAGACGATGTAGCCAGAAGGCGGGGAGTCGGTCGCTTGCATTGATACAGCGTAG
>Ga0247841_10004489_pt1 | contig 23883 bp, 23 predicted proteins | sample LaCruzMarch2015__2_FD_192410 | JGI IMG/M metagenome (GOLD analysis project Ga0247841, IMG submission 192410) | Freshwater microbial communities from meromictic Lake La Cruz, Castile-La Mancha, Spain - LaCruzMarch2015_18m | ecosystem: Environmental > Aquatic > Freshwater > Lake | place: Spain... | reverse complement strand
AGATAATTGACACGTGAAAGAAGATATTTTGACTCAAACGGTTTGGTAATGAAATTATCAGCGCCAGACTGCAAGCCATGGATAATGTCCATCGGATCCTGCAGGGAGGTGAGCAGAATGACCGGTACCTCCATCAGCCCGGGTGTTGATTTAACCTTTTCACAAAATTCGTATCCATCCATTACAGGCATGACAACATCAGAAATGATGAGCATCGGGAATTCGTTCCCGGCAGCCTGAAAAGCTTCGGCTCCGTCATGGAAAACCTTAACCTTGTAATCATGCTGTTTTAATAAAGTCTTCACCATGGTGGCTTCCAACTGGGAATCTTCCACCACCATGATGTAACCTTCAATGTCCCCATGCCTGAAGCGATGGCTCATATTATCCCATTTTCACAACCAAATCGGCAAGGCGGCATGAATAGCCGTATTCATTGTCATACCATGCAATTACCTTTACGAGATTTCCGCCGAGGACCTTGGTTAGTTCAGAATCATATACTGATGAATGGGTGTTCCCAACGATGTCGCAGCTTACCAGCGGCTCATCAAGGTATTGCAAAACCCCTTTCATTGGTCCGTTTGCAGCAGCCTTCATGGCAGCGTGGATTTCATCCTTCGTCACGTCACGGTTCAGTTCGCATGTCAGATCCACAAGTGACCCATCCGGAGTCGGAACCCGCACTGCAAATCCATCCATTTTACCTTCAAGCTCGGGAATAACAAGGCCTATCGCTTTGGCAGCACCGGTCTTGGTGGGGATAATGGAGACGGCAGCAGCGCGCGCCCTGCGTAAATCCTTGTGAGGCGCATCCAGGATAATCTGATCGTTGGTATAGCTGTGGATGGTATTCATGAGCCCTTTTTTAATGCCAAAACTGTCGTTCAGAACCTTGGCAATGGGAGCAAGGCAGTTCGTTGTGCAGGAGGCATTGGATATCAGCTTCATGTCAGCGGTAAGTGTGTTGTCATTTACGCCAAGAACAATGGTTGCATCTACATCCGTCTTGTTGTCGGAGGGAACAGAAAGCAATACCTTCTTTGCACCGGCAGTGAGATGTTTGCTCATCTTTTCACGGGTGCGGAAGATACCAGTACATTCAACCACGATGTCAACCCCGAGTGAACCCCAGGGAAGGTTGGCAGGATCTTTCTCAGCCATTACCTTAATTTTTTTTCCATTGATGGTAATACTGTCACCATCCTGTGTAACTTCACCAGGAAATTTCCCGTGAATAGAATCATATTTGAATAGATGTGCCAGAGTTTTAGCATCTGTTAGATCATTGATAGCTACAACTTCAACATTGTTTTTAGAGAGTAGAGCACGGTAAGTGAGGCGTCCGATGCGCCCGAATCCGTTAATTCCGACTTTGATTGTTGCCATGATAGTTCATTGTTAATTTAGAGAATAAATAAATCATAAAAATGCAAAATTAAGGATTTAAATGATAGCAAAAAAACGTGTTAATAATTTTGCCCAAAGGGATAAAAGTGTTAGCTTTATCAACTTCAATTGTGGTAAATGAATAAAGTTTTTATCGTTTCCGATGGCACCGGACGTACAGCGGAACAGACCCTGATGGCTGCATTGACTCAATTTCCTGGAAATGAAGTTGAAATCATTCAAAAAGGAGATATCCGCACCGAAATGCAGATTGAAGAGATCGTTTCCGAAGCTGTCAGTGAAAAGGGATTTATCGTTCATACCCTGGTCTCAGAAACCCTGCGCGAAGATATGCTGCGCATCAGCCGCATTCACAATATTGATGCGATTGACCTGATGGGGCCGCTGTTATCCCGGCTCGCACATCACTTCGCAGATTCACCAACAGGGGAGCCGGGCCTTTTTTTCTCGTTAAACAAAGAGTATTTCAAGCGCATTGATTCAATGCAGTTTGCATTTAATCATGATGATGGTCAGCGCGCTGAGGATTACGAAAAGGCCGAGATCGTACTGGTGGGTGTGTCGCGAACCTTTAAGACACCCCTCAGCATTTACCTTGCGTTCAAGGGATGGTTTGTAGCCAATTACCCCATCGTTATGGGTGTCGATTTGCCAGATTCACTCTCCAAAATGCCCTATGGGAGCGTGTTTGGTTTAATGACACAGGCCCACGACCTGTCCAGCCTGCGAATTGTCAGGCAACAATACCTGGGCGGAGAAACCGGCGAATATTCATCTGTTAACTTTGTCCGAAAAGAGTTGAATTACGCGCAGAATATTTTCAACCGCTTTGAATGGCCGGTGATCCAGGTGACGAACAAACCCATTGAAGAGATCGCTTCGGAAATTCTGGCTGTTAAACGGCGGATAGGCTAATTGATCCCGGAAGGAAAAAATAGCTCCGCAAGCCTGGGAAGGCATCCAAATCTTAAAAATTTAGCGTAATTTTGCAGGGATACTGACCTCAAATTATTTTCATGTCCAAAACCAAATACATATTCGTCACCGGCGGAGTAACCTCCTCATTGGGGAAAGGGATTATCTCCTCGTCGATTGCAAAATTATTGGTCGCACGCGGTTTTACTGTAACAATTCAAAAACTCGATCCATATATCAACATCGATCCGGGAACCCTGAATCCCTATGAACACGGAGAGTGTTTTGTAACAGAAGATGGGGCGGAGACAGATCTTGATCTTGGCCACTATGAACGATTTTCGAATGTGCCGACCTCCCAGGCCAACAACGTTACAACCGGTGTCATTTATCAATCGGTGATCACAAAGGAACGCCAGGGCCAGTATCTTGGCGAAACAGTTCAGGTAATCCCACACATCACAGATGAAATAAAATATCGTATCAAAATGCTCGCAAACCGTGGTGATTATGATTTTATCATTACTGAGATTGGGGGTACGGTCGGTGATATCGAATCATTGCCTTTTATTGAAGCGGTTCGTCAGCTGCGGTGGGAACTGGGTCACGACTGTGTCGTGGTTCATCTTACCCTGGTACCCTATCTTGCTGCTGCCGGTGAATTAAAAACAAAACCAACCCAGCATTCCGTAAAAACGTTGCTTGAATCAGGGGTTCAGCCTGATATCATCGTATGCCGCACCGAAAAACATCTCTCTGAAGGCATACGAAATAAGATTGCACTGTTCTGCAATGTCAGCCCAACCTCAGTTATCGAATGCATTGATGCTGAGTCGATCTATGATGTTCCAATCCTGATGCGGCAGGAAAATCTGGACCTTGAAATTCTGAAGAAGACGGAGATGCCCAGCGATAAGGAACCGGATCTCGCTGACTGGGAGCAGTTTTTATATGCACTTAAACATCCCTCAAGTGAGGTCAACATTGGTTTGGTCGGAAAATATGTTGAGTTGAAAGATGCCTATAAATCAATCAACGAGTCATTCATCCACGCCGGGGCCATCAATGGAGTCCGGGTGAAGGTGCAAACGTTCCACTCCGAGTTCATTGATGAATCAAATGTGGCTGAAAAGCTGGGCAATCTCGACGGCATTCTGGTGGCTCCCGGCTTTGGTGAACGAGGAATTGAAGGGAAGATCACCGCGATTAAATACGCCAGGGAACAGAAGATTCCTTTCTTCGGGATTTGTCTTGGCATGCAATGCGCAGTAATCGAATTTGGCCGGAATATACTGGGTTACATAGGGGCCCATTCCACCGAATTCAATAAAATAACCCCCTATCCGGTGATAGACATGATGGAGATGCAGAAGAAGATATCCGGGCTGGGTGGTACCATGCGTCTTGGCTCATATCCTTGTAAGCTGAAGAAGGATTCAAAGGCCATGGGGGTTTATCAGCAGGAACAGGTGTCGGAACGTCATCGTCATCGGTTTGAATTTAACAACGAATATATTGAGGCCTATACCAAGGCTGGTTTGAAACCTGTTGGTCTGAATGAGAAAGACAATCTTGTGGAGATCATGGAGCTCGAAGGTCATCCATGGTTTATCGGAGTTCAGTTCCATCCTGAGTATAAGAGCACTGTGGCCAGACCCCACCCTCTTTTTGTCAGTTTTGTAAAAGCTGCAAAGGAATACGCCGACAGATAATAACAATTTTGTACCTTTGCACCCGTTTTTCCAACACACGCTATGAATAAAAACACCATCATCGGACTCGTCCTGATCTTCGGAATTTTCATCGTTTACAGTTACGTGATGAGTCCTTCGCCGGAACAACAGCTTCAAATGAAGCGTACAGCCGACTCCTCCTATCTTGCTGGCCAGGCCAAGCGCGACTCAGACATAAAAGCACTGGCACGCGAAAGGGCCATCGCAATGGCAAAAGAGAAAGAGAAGGTGCTTTCTACAGGGCAGAAACTTGATTCACTCACGGTGCTTCGACTTACCATGAAAGATGAATTGGGCCTGTTCGCCAATGCTGCTGTTGGAAAGGATACCTCATTCGGCATAGAAAACGATGTATTTAAAATACAGGTTGCCTCTCGCGGGGGTAAAATAGCGCGGGTTGAACTTAAGAAGTATCTGACCTGGGACAAACGTCCGTTGATATTGGTGGACAAGGACTCATTGCAGTTTGGCTTTTCCTTTTTCGCGAATAACAGAATCATCAATACCAATAAACTCTACTTTCAACCATTTTGGCCAGATCAGAAAAACCAGGGACAACCTATGGTTAAAGTTTCTGGAAAAGATTCAGTGCAGTTCGGCATGAGACTTTTTGTGGCTGCGTCAGATACAACATTGGATCCAACCAGGTTTATTGAATTCATCTATTGTGTCAAGGGGAACGAATATATGCTGCGTTACAAAGTCAGATTTGTAAACATGGCTGATGTACTTGACCCTTCAACAAAGTTCCTTGTACTGAATTGGAATGAAAACCTGAAACGCCAGGAAAAAAGTCTCAATATGGAGCGGATGACGACTGGCGTATACTACAAATTTTTTGAGGAAAAGGTAAACAATCTATCTGAAACAAGTGATGAAGAGAAAAACCTGAAGAACGAAAGAATCAAATGGGTCGCATTCAACCAACAGTTTTTTTCGAGCACCATCATCGCTGACGACTATTTTAGTGAGCCTAAGCTGAGGGTTGCTACCCTGCCCGGCGGCAATCAATATCTGAAGACGATGGCTGCAGAAATAGGAATTCCTTTTGCTCCCAAAGAGAACAAGGAAGTTGCCATGTCTATGTATTTTGGCCCGAATCAATATTATGGGTTAAAAAAATATAACCAGGATCTTGAAAAACTTATTCCGTTGGGATGGGGCTTTTTCCTTATGGCTTGGATCAACATTTATGCGGTGATCCCGGTATTTACCTTCTTTGGAAATTTTGGCTGGAATTATGGGATCATTATTCTGATCCTGACCATTCTGCTGAAAATATTACTGTTCCCAATTGCCTTCAAGACCTACAAATCATCTGCAAAAATGAAGGTCCTCAAACCGGAAATTGATGAATTAAGTAAAAAATATCCGAAAAAGGAAGATGCCATGAAAAAGCAGTCGGCCACCATGGAGTTATATAAAAAGGCCGGAGTGAACCCCATGGCAGGCTGTATTCCCCTGCTGCTGCAAATGCCCATCCTGATTGCCATGTTCCGCTTCTTTCCCTCCTCCATCGAACTGCGCCAACAAGGTTTTCTTTGGGCAACGGACCTCTCGTCATACGATTCAATCTGGACCTTCCCGAATGGATTTACCATTCCCTATTATGGCGACCATGTGAGCTTGTTTGCCCTGCTGATGACCATCTCAAGCGTGCTTTATACCAAAGTTAATGAGCAGATGATGGGTTCGCAGCAAACTCAAATGCCTGGGATGAAGACCATGATGTACCTTATGCCGGTCATGTTCCTTTTCTGGTTCAATGACTATTCCTCAGGATTAAGTTATTATTATCTGCTGGCCAACCTGCTTACGTTCGCCCAGATATACATCATCAAGGCTACCCTTGATGAGAAAAAACTCCACGCACAAATCGAAGCCAATAAGAAAAAGACGGTGAAGAAATCCGGATTTCAGAAACGACTGGAAGATATGGCCAAGAAACGCGGATATGCTGGTAAGAAATAATTTGTCATCGGTCATTGGTCATTGGTCATTGGTCATTGGTCATTCAGCCAGGTAACCTAAAAATTTAGATAGTCCCTTTTTCTTTTCTTCGTCAAACACATAGGAGATATTGTGCTCCAGGTAGGAGAGACAGTCGCCGCAACGGGGTAATTTATCACTGAAATATTCAATGCATTCACGCTTATGGTTGATGCCGTATGAAAGTGCGGATGTAAACTGCGAACTCTTTTCCTTAGATAATTTTTCACGGGAAATCCATACAGCAAAAACAAACGGCAACCCGGAAAATGTATTCCAGGCCGCTGCAAGATCATATACATAAGGAAATTTTGTCCGCATTTCAAAGGTTTTATCCCCGATGGCAACCAGTGATTCAATGTTATCGATCGAAGTGGCTTGTCCCGATTTCAGGTTCTCCCATTGCGGCTTAATCTTCCAGTAATTTTTTGCCAAAACTTTTACAAGTTCCACTGAAGTGCGTGAATCAAAATCAAGGGAAACGTGACTTATCTGTTCCATGGGAACTTTTGATAACAATAAAACAGTTTTCACCTCGCCAACAGCACCAATACAATAATCGGATATATAATGAAATGTTTTAATCTCGGGCAACGCCCCCACTGGAACCAGAGCTATGTCAACCAACCCGTCTTTCAACTTTTCAGCACATATTGACGGAACATCCAGCTCAAGGCTGAAATTTTGCAATAATCCGGATTCCTTAAGGCCAAAGACAAACGGAAAGGTATTCAGATAAGAGACGGCAGATATTTTTAGTAGCTCCATAAGTTTGGTTTGTTAAGCAAAAATAGATGATTTGGTGTTCCGCAGCCCTTTCACCACAAATTTCTTTAACTTTGTTGACCCTGTTTTAATCCTTTAATTGAAAAAAGTACTGGTATATTGCTTGCTGACGGTGATCCTGTTTAATTCAGCAGGGTGTTATCTGCTGTTTGAATTGCATAAATATCAGATTAAGAAGGAGATGAAAGCCATCATTCAGTCAAATCCTGCCAATTTTACCATCCTAAAGATAGATGATGTTGAAAATGACAAGGAATTTCGCTGGGTTCATAAAAAGGAGTTTCGGTATAAAGGATCGATGTATGACATTGTCCGCATGAAGAAAAACGGGAATACTACGGTATTTATTTGTATTCATGATACCAGGGAATCAAAACTTTTTGCCGGATTACAACGGGAAACCGAGAATAAGCGACACGTTGCATTGTTGGACCAGGTCGTCTTGTTTTTTTCCCCTTATCCTGTTTTTCAAATCACCACAGCTCAGATGGCAGAATTGATATTCCCGGTCATCCATGTAGCTTTGACCACCCCGTTGCTCATTCCCTGGTACCCTCCACCCAAATTTTCCTAGCCATTTTTCTTTCCTTACGTATACTTTTCACGGACGAAGCGTTCGCAGATGTCTGTGCATTCATTTATTTTTAAACTCAATGGATATGAGATTAACTACAATATTATTTCTATTACTCACTTTTTTTGCCATGAAGGGGCATAGCCAGCAGGTGAAAGTTCTTGATAAATCTGACCTTCAGCCTATCGTACAGGTCAGTGTTTCAAATCCTGGTAAAACCCTTATGGTTATTACAAATATCGATGGTGTTGCTGACCTTTCCGGCTTTTCCGCGTCCGATTCATTGTATTTTACCCATGTCGCATTCCAGCCCTTCAGGGTGTTGAAATCCGGAATTCCTACTTCAGGGAATATCTATTTGACGGACAATGTGATAAAGCTCGATGAATTTGTAATTACCGGCAACAGGACGGAGGAAAAACGGTCGGACCTGCCCTATAAGATCGAAGTAATCCAGGCCAAGGATATCGTGTTTAAAAACCCGCAAAATTCAGCAATTATGCTGGAACAAACCGGACAGGTTTTCGTTCAAACCAGCCAGATGGGAGGAGGTAGTGCAGTACTTCGTGGCTTCGAAGCCAACAAGGTTTTAATGGTGGTTGATGGTATCCGCATGAACAACGCGATCTATCGCGCTGGTCACCTCCAGAGTGCCATCACTATTGATCCATTCGGACTGGCCTCAACAGAAATCCTTTATGGACCCGGTTCAACCATTTATGGCAGTGACGCCATGGGGGGCGTGATTAATTTCATCACCAAAGATCCGACTCTTTCAGCGACCGGAAGAACTGACGTTCATGGCAGTATTCTCGGAAGATTTTCTTCTGCAAATAGCGAAAAGACAGGTGGTATCAACCTGAACCTGGGATGGAAAAAACTGGCTTTGCTCCTGAATTTTTCCTACAGCGATTTTGGTGACTTACGCGAAGGAAAAGTGAGCAATCCGGCCTATGGCACCTTTGGCGAACGCCTGCTTTATGCAGACCGTATTGACAATAAAGATGTTACTGTTAAAAATGACAAGCCATGGATCCAGAAAGGATCAGCCTATTCACAGTATAATTTCCTGGGAAAGGTGCTTTTTCAACCCAGTATGTACAGCAAGTACATCCTGAATGTTCAATATTCAAATTCTGGCGATATCCCGCGTTACGACCGCCTTACTGAAATGTCGAATGACAGCACCATGAAATTTGCAGAGTGGTATTATGGTCCTCAGACCCGTTTCCTGGCATCGCTGAAAGCTGAATATAACCTCAATGGGGTGATTTTCGATCATGCCTCCTTTATCGTTGGATATCAGAATGTTGCAGAAGATCGTATCAATCGCCGTTTTGGCAAGAATACAAAAGCATATAACCTCGAATCAATTGGTGTGTTTTCTGTGAATGCCGATTTTGATAAAAAGATCGCATCACGGGACAATCTCCATTACGGAATCGAACTTCAGTACAATAATGTTGATTCCAGGGCTCACAACGAAAATATCAATACTGGTGTTTCCACGGATGATCTTGCTACGCGCTATCCCGACCAGAAAGGCACCATGATGTACCTGTCGGCCTATCTGTCAAATACCTGGAAAATCAGCGATGTTCTTGCCTTCTCACAGGGCCTTCGTTTCAATTATGTGACCCTGAATGCGGCCTATTCCGATACCATGGTTAAAATCATGAAGATTCCGTTCAATCCGACTATTTCGCAGAAGAACACGGCCGTGAACGGATATCTGGGTCTTATGGTCACCCCTGGCCATGACTGGAAATTTTCGCTGGTCGGTTCCACAGGGTTCAGAGCGCCCAATATTGACGACCTGACAAAACTGAATGTGGTTGCGGGAGAGACCATCGTGGTTCCCAATCCCGATCTGAAACCGGAATATTCCTATAATGTTGAGCTCTCTGTGGCAAAGACCATCCAGGGAAAAGTTCGGATCGAGGCAACGGGATTTTACAACTGGCTTAGAGATGCCATGGTGATCCGGCCTTTTGCCTACAACGGGCAGGATTCAATCACAATGAACAATGAAAAATACCAAACCCTTGCCCCACTGAACGCGGGCAATGCATATGTATGCGGACTCCAGGGAAGCATCCTTGCACAGGTGACACGTTCCTTTTCGATCCTGAGTAACCTTACCTATACGTATGGGTATATTGAATCGGACGGGCTGCCGCTGGATCATATACCTCCGGTTTTCGGTATGACCTCTTTCCGTTTGGAGTTGAAAAGGTTCAAGGGCGATTTTTATGTGATGTATAATGGATGGAAGCGCATAAGCCAGTACAACCCGGGCAGCGAAGACAATAAAATTTATTCGCTTCCCGACCCGAATAATCCGGGTAGCTACCTGGGTATGCCTGCCTGGTATACGTTGAATCTGAAATTAAGCTACCAGATAGTGAAATATGTGAATATTGAGCTTGGGATGGAAAATATTCTGGACGAGAACTACCGGAAATTTGCATCAGGCATCAGCAGTCCCGGGCGCAACATCATTGTTTCGCTTCGTGCCAATCTCTAGCAATTGCTTGTGAATTGCAAGAACCTGTGGTATGACCAGTTCTGAGCCATCATTGCGGATCACAAAATCGGCTAATCCCGATTTTTCACCATCATCAAGTTGAAACTGCATCCTTCGCATAACCGAATGGCTGTCGATTTTGTCTCTTTTTACGACACGGTCGATGGCCATTTCCTTTGGACATGCAACGTGAATGATGTAATCATACTCCTTGCTGAAGCCGCTTTCAAAAATGATGGCCGCCTCCTGGATCACATAGGGTGTCCCTTTCTGTAGCATAGCCCAATTGCGAAAATCCTGTTTGATCCGGGGATGAAGGATCGAATTCAGTAAAAGCAGGGCCTTTTCATCGGTAAACACAATGGAGGCCAGCGACCTCCGGTTAATTTCATGATCGTTGGTAAGGATGCCGTATCCGAAATGTTTTATGATTTCATTTTTCACTCCGGGAGCATCGAGGAACTTTTTTGATACATCGTCTGCGACATATACCGGTATTCCCAGCGAAGAGAATATCCCGGATATCACACTTTTTCCACTTCCGATGTTTCCGGTAAGGCCGATTTTCAGCATGTTAGTGCTTGTTGAGTACGGATTTCGGGTTGATATGATTCATCATGGTATCAGACAGGTGCATGACGGTATCTTTACCTCCCACCTGTATCCTGATAAAATTTGAAGATGTGTGGGAGGGAAGTCGCTTAATAGACTTTTTCCCGAATTCAAAGAAGAGGGTATCCGGTGAAACGAAATAGACATCACTCGGAAAATTTGTTTGCGTGATAATCTCTTTCCCAAGGCGGTTTGTTAATAAATATCCGAGGATATGCTCACCGGAATACTTCAATCGCACATTGCGAAGGCTTACATCAAACTGACGGTCTTGCTTAAGGAGAAACTGTTCTGAAAAAAACTCAAAACCCTGCAGTTTGATCCTGAAATTCAGCGTTGAATCAGAAAAACCATCCAGCTTTAAATTTCCGGGTATCTGTGTGTAATTCAATCGATATTCAATGGCATAGTAATAATCCTTCGAGAGCCTGACAAGCGCCCAAATCAACACAGAAAGAACCAGGCATACAATGAAAATGGAGAGTTGATTTCTGAATTTTTCACTGCGGCGTTGCCGGGCGTTTCCGATGAATTCAAGGAAATCGGATTTCATCGGCTCAAGGATTAAAACCTGTTATTTCGCTTCGATCGTCTGGGTGTTATCCATGGCGACGGCTGTTTTTTCAACACGTAACCTGACACTATTTTCAACTTCGATCGTTACAGTTGTCTCCTGTATTTCAACAATCCGGCCATGGATGCCACCAATGGTGATGATTTTCTGGCCTTTCTGCAAGCTTTCCTTAAATTTTTTCTGATCTTTTGACCGCTTCATCTGTGGGCGGATAAAGAAAAAATAGAAAACAACGATAATCAGTACCAGCGGTAAAAATGACATCCAGCCACTTTGCTGTCCGCCCTGGCCCTGAGGAGTCATCAATAGGATATTCAAAAGGTTTGTCATAAAATTGCGATTTTAGATTTACGAATTACGAATTACGATTTTTTTCACCATTTCACCCATTACTTTTCTGTTGCAGGATTCACCACCTGGGCCTTGATCCGTAGTACAGTGCTATTGGGTTGGGTGTTTGAAACAACGACAATGTTTTTATTTTGGAATCCACGCCTCCCGTTGCTGTTAAATGCTACTTTCACGACTCCTGATTCACCTGGGCGAATAGGTATTTTAGGGTAGGATGGGACAGTGCAGCCGCAGGAGGTGGAAACCTCTGCAAGAATAAGATCAGATTTTCCCGTGTTTTTGAAGGTGAAATTATAGGATACCGTTTCCCCTTCAAGGATTCGTCCGAAATCATGTTCCGTTTCCCCGAACTGAATTATCGGGAGAGAACCCTGGTTGGCATTGCCACTCGCCGAATTGGGATTGCTCACCACATCAGTCGAAAGCGTTGCCTGATTGTTTTGACCGCCCTGATTACAAGCTGAAAGCATGATGATTGCTGCCAGCAGAACCAATACAGAAAGTTTTTTTTGATACATAATCTGACGCATTGTAGTCAAGTGCAAAGTTATGAAAAATTTTCATAATTTTACGGCTATGCGTATCTACCTTATAGGTTATATGGCTTCAGGAAAATCGAACTTTGGACGATTGCTTGCTGAACACTTGGGCTTTGTTTTTCTTGACCTGGATTGCCTGTTCGAACAGCGTTTCCGTATCAGCGTGATTGATTTTTTTACAAAATATGATGAAGCCGGTTTCAGAAAAATTGAACAATCACTCCTTCACGAAACACGTAATCATGATGATGTGGTGATCGCCACCGGCGGAGGTACACCCTGTTTCTTTGACAACATGCAGTTTATCAGGGAATCAGGAATTTCTGTTTACCTGCAATGGGAGATTTCGGCCCTTATTGACCGTTTAAGGAATGTAAAGCTGAAAAGGCCTTTGCTCCAGGGTATTCCCGCGGCAGAACTTGAAGAGCGGGTCAGTATGCAGATTGACCAGCGAAAATCCTATTACGAACTGGCAGATATTACGGTCGATGGAGCAAACCTGAATTTGGAGAAGATCATTGGGTTGATTCGCAACAGATCAGAATGGCCATGATCCATGAAATTCAGCAAGCCTGCAAGATCAGTTATTTAATCCCGGAGTTTTAATAAGGCTACATTTTCAACATGCTGCGTGTGCGGGAACATGTCGATCGGCTGACATTTTTCCATGGTATATAATTCGCTCATCAGGGCGAGATCCCTGGCTTGGGTAGCCGGGTTACAACTGACATAAATGACCTTTCCTGGTTTTGTTTCCAGGATGGTACGGACGACTTTTTCATGCATCCCGTTTCGCGGCGGGTCAGTGATAATGACATCAGGCCTGCCTCGGGATGCGAGAAATTCAGGAGTCAGAATTTTTTCGGCCTCCCCGGCAAAAAACTCCGTGTTTGTGATCCCGTTGATCTGGGCGTTTACTTCGGCATCCGCGATGGCTGCCTGTACTGATTCAATTCCGGTGACCTGCCTCACATAGGGTGCAATATAATTTGCAATGGTTCCGGTCCCTGTATAAAGATCGTACACATGTTCACCTCCGGTAAATTCAGCGAATCCGGCGGCCGTCTTGTAAAGATGTACGGCCTGAAAAGAGTTTGTTTGAAAAAACGAGGCGGGACCTATCCTGAATTCAATTTCCTTGCCGCCCTCACGGAATGGAGCCATTTTCTCGGTAATATAGGGATCCCCGCTGAACAGGTTGAAATCCAGGTCATAAATGGTATCGTTCTTTTTCGCATTGATGACATAGAAAAGGCTGGTAATTTCAGGAAACTGCTGAGCGAGATGATGCAGCATCAGTGGAATGGCCGGATCTTCGTGTTGAAAAACCATGATAACCATAAAACCACCTGCTTCGGTATTGCGGATGATCAGATTGCGCAATAAACCCTGCCAGGTTCTGACATCATAAAAACTAAGATGATGCTCAAAGGCAAATTTCCGCGCCGCCATGCGAATGGCGTTCGAGGGATCTTTTTGGTGAAAACATTCTTGTATATCCACCACTTTATCGAAAAATTGAGGGATATGGAACCCCAGCGCATCTGTGTTTATCTCGCTGGTTTCAACCAGGCGGTCTTCATGTGTCAGCCAACGATGGTTGGAAAAGGTGTAATCAAGTTTGTTGCGGTAGTACCTCGTTTTTGGTGATGGAAGAATGGGCAGGATGGTTGGATTTTCCAGTTTTCCAATCCGGGTAAAACCATCGAACACCTGTTTTTGTTTGTAAAAAAGCTGCTCCTCATATTTCATGTTTTGCCAGCGGCATCCACCGCAAATACCGAAATGGGAGCAATGCGGCTCTATCCTCTTTTCCGAATGGTGGTGAACGGCCACCGCCTTTCCTTCAAGATGTTTTTTCTTCTTTCTGGTCAATTGAACATCCACAACGTCGCCCGGGACAACAAATGGTACAAAGATGATTTGGTCATTGATCTTTCCAACAGCCATGCCTTCGGAACCGGCATCGATGATCTGGACTCTTTCGAACATAGTTGGCTGCGGATGCTTCATAAGTAATTATGCGTTAATGAATTTCAGTCTTTCTTAATTCTTTCCTGGAAGTGCTGCGAATCGCCCCATTCTCCATAGGCAATGGTATCTCCGGCCATGTGGATGCGTGTTTCGAGACAACTTTTACATTCCTCCGCATCTTCGTCGACGCAGGGCTTATTCTCATACAGGAGATAATCCTGCCGGTATTTTACCGGTGTAAGGTTGGGCATAATGACATTGGCCCCAACCATCAGGGCTTTTTCACGCCCCTGCGGATCAATGGCCTGCATCGCTGTCGTTGCAGCAATATTTATATTTTTCATCAGAATCCGTAAGATGGCGACCATTTTTAAGGATAGATCAAACCGCTCCGTAAGAGGTAAAAGGTCGTTTTTGTACTGGTATAAGGGCGTATCCACATGCTCGATAAAGGGTCCCATTCCAACCATGTCGACATCGAAGTCGCGAAAAAAAATCAGATCGTCGGCCAGGTCTGAAATTGTTTGAAATGGCAAGCCAATCATAACGCCCGTTCCAACCTGGTAATGAAGTTTGCGAAGTGTGTTCAATGATTCCAGCCTCCGTGAATGGTTGTGTGTTTTGTTGTTGGGATGCAGCTTCTTGTAGAGTTCAGGATTTGAAACCTCAATGCGCAGAAGGTACCGATGGGCTCCCGCCTCGAACCAGCGGAGATAGGTCTCCTCGCTTTGCTCGCCAAGCGAAAGCGTTACATGTATATTGCCTTCCGTTTGTTTTTTGATTCTTTTCAGCAACGATTCTACCTTCGACACGAAAGCCTGATTTGTCTGTTCCCCCGACTGAATTACGATGGAGGCATAATCATTCTTTTGAGCGAACATGACGGCCTCGAGCACCTCCGAATCGGTCATCCGGTAACGTACATACCGGTTGTTTCCTGCCCTGATCCCGCAATAATAACAATTTTTCTTGCAATCATTTGCGTATTCGATCAATCCCCTGAAATAGACCTTGTTCCCAACATAATCCTTTTTCATTTCCCTGGCTTTCCCGAATAAAGCCAATCGCTCTTTGTCTCTGGTGTTCAACAGATAAACAATGTCTTCTTTGGTTAAAATAGGATTTTTTAAAATTTTTTCAACACGGGTAGAAATCATGGATTTATATTAATACTTTAGCATGGTGCCAAAATAAATTGTTTTCATGGCAAAATTACTATATTTACAGGATATTTTCCTGCGTATTTTTCCGTGAATCCGACAATTTGCGTTGTTTAACACTGCTTTTATGAATGAAGTTATTAAAACGGTAATTATTGATGATGACAGAAGTGCCATCTTAATACTGCAGAGTTTGCTTTCAGGCAATTTCCCAAACATCGAAATTGTAGGAACGGCAAATAACGTGAGTGAAGCTGTTTTTCTCATTGATGCGGTTAAACCTGAGCTGGTATTCCTTGATATCAACATGCCCGATGGAAAAGGATTTGATGTAATTGAACGGGTTTCCTACAAGAATTTTCAAGTGATTTTTGTTACGGCCTTTGATAAATACGCCGTCAGGGCATTTGAATTTTCCGCGCTGCATTACCTGGTTAAGCCGGTTGATCTTGATATGCTTAAATCAGCGGTGGAACGCTATAAAGAGGTCAAGGTTGAGGACATTGACAGCCGCTTAAAGGTACTTCGCGACAGCCTTAAAAGCAAGAACGAAAAGATAATCATCCCTTCAACAGATGGTCTCAATATTGTCAGACTTAGTGAAATTATCCGCCTGGAAGCAAGCGATGTGTATACCCTGTTTTACATGACCACAGGGCAACGCTTTGTGGCCTCCAAACCACTGAATAATTACGAAAAAATCCTTGAAGACCTTCCATTTTCACGTGTACACAGCAAACACCTCATCAACCTGATGTTTGTCAAACGATATGTGAAGGGGAAGGGAGGATCGATCATCCTTGAGGACAACACCGAAGTTGAAGTTTCTGTCAGAAAAAAGGCCGATTTTCTTGAAAAATTAAAGGATTTTGCACGATTTGTTTAAACGTTGAAACGGATGTGCAGAATGTCCCCGTCGCCTACCACATAATTTTTTCCTTCTACCATTAGTTTTCCATGCTCCTTGCAGGCATGCTCTGTGCCAAAATGGATGAAATCATCGTATTTCATCACCTCTGCGCGTATAAATCCACGCTCAAGGTCACTGTGAATAACCCCGGCAGCCTGGGGGGCTGTCATCCCTTTTTTAATGGTCCATGCCCGAACCTCCTTGGGACCGGCCGTGAAAAAGCATTGTAAATCCAGCAGATGAAATGCAACACGAACAAGACGGTTTACGCCTGGTTCGGATAAACCTGCATCGGAAAGAAATAGTTTGCGATCTTCCTCGCTGTCAAGTTCTGCAATTTCAGATTCCATTTTTGCAGCAATGACAAGAACTTCTGCATCTTCACTCTTGACAGAATCGATAAACGCTGCAGCATAAGCATTCCCATGGATGGCCGATGCATCGTCAACATTGCAAACATACATGACAGGTTTGTCGCTCAGCAGGAACATGTCATCCAGAAACCGACGTTCATCCGCTGAAACGGGCGCTGTACGGGCCGACATAAATGACTCAAGATGCGTTTTTAGTTTCATGAGCACCTCAACGCCATGTTTTGCATCCTTATCACCCGTCTTGGCCATCTTTTCCATGCGAATCATCTTTTTTTCCACCGATTCCAGGTCCTTGATCTGGAGTTCAAGGTCGACGATTTCCTTGTCACGAACAGCATTTATGGAACCTTCAAGATGGGGCATCTGCGGGTCATCAAAACACCGGATTACATGGATCAGGGCATCTACATTCCGTATATCCGAAAGGAATTTATTCCCCTCTGTTTGACTTCCTCCTTTGGAAAGCCCAGGAATATCAACCATTTCAATGGTAGTTGGTACCACCTTTACCGATTTAATCAAATGATCGATCGCAAGGAGCCGGGCATCGGGAACATTCATGATCCCCAGGTTCGATTTGGTGCCTGCAAATGCAGCCTTATGCGTTTCCGCACGATTGTTCGATATACAATTGAATAAGGTGGTCTTTCCTGAACTGGCAAGACCGATAATTCCGCATTTTAATGGCATTGGGAGGTGTTTTGGACGGCAAAGGTAAGATAAAACGACGTATCAATCAAGCGGGAATCTCACCGAACTCGACTCCATGTAGTTGCCTTTTCCGGGATGTTCGGGATCGAAAACTGCATTCAGGTAAGCGGGATAGTCAGGTGAAGCAGGATATGCAATAAGTTCAAATTGCCGGAGTTTCAACGAGTCAAGCAGCAACGTCGGGAACATAAATGTCATCGCCTTTGGCAAAGTTGGTAATATTATGGATGTCAGTGTGTCTGGCCCAAAAACTGTCCAGACAAAGGCAAGATTTGCAGCATCCTGAAATTGCCATTCTGCAGAGGTGACTGTGAATGAACCTGATGTTGAAAACCTGACTTTGTGTAGGGAGGATTGTATGCCGGAAATGGCTGCATCGGTTTTAACGAAATTTTCAGGGATGGAGCCGTATTTTGAGAAGGTATAACTCTTTGCCGAATCCCAGTGTTCGATCAATTCCAGGTAGGTGTGGAAACTCACGAACGCAGATGGGGGATGACTGACAACGATTCTATCTCTGGCGGTGCCATCTCCCAAAACCACATCTGTGGCCACCGGCCGATCAATTGAAGAGGTGGAGTCGGGATATCCGGAAACCCTGGCAGAGAAGTCCTGCGCCATAACAGGCAGTGAAATCGTATGTGTTGTGGCAGCATACATGACGGACAGGTCGATTTCCAGGTTGGCGCCCGCAACCAAACCGCCTTCCCATTTGTACATGGGGCCTTGGGCCGTGTTTATCTTAACATACAAGGAGTCAGGTGATTTGTAAACAGGCTGATTGCCGGTAGTTGCAAAGGTCAGGTTTGCATAACCTGAACTTGCATAGAGGATCAGATCGCTATGCGGCGGAATATTTTTCAGACTGTAAGTGGCATCACCTTCTGACAGAAGGCGGTTTCCCCGGATGGTCCATTCACCAGGCATGACATGGGTGTAGGTATGAATGGTTACCATGAAATTATGCATGTCTGGTTCCCATTTTACGATCGAAACCTGGTAGGGTGGGGAGGCGATCTTCTCCGTATAAAGTAGAACGCTTTGATTTCCGGTAATGGCTGTATCGGCAAGCGGATTGCCCGATTTATCAGATATAAACACGATTGCGCCCAGCTTCGGATTGATGAAATCATTGGTAAAATTAATCGTCATAAGCAACTGCTTATCCGGAACAACCGGATCATCCTGCTTCTTCTTGCAGGAGGAGCTGGTCAGAATAAAGAGTACGGTAAGTATGGGTAACAGCAGGAGTTCAATATTTCTGGTTTGATTTCCCATCAGATTTACGACTCCTTTTGACGCGTAATGCATTGATATTTAATTTTATAATTTTCGATTGAATCTCAATTGAATAAGTTGAACTTAGAAATCATTATTTTATTGCAGTTACACTTTTTTACCGTTAATAACGTACCGCGTCTGCAGCCATTTGAGATACAACTTCATTTTCAAAGTTGTAGAGTTTCACCAGGGTTTGAGAAGATGCATCAACGCTCTGTGGTGTTATAACGACAAAATTCATTGTTGTTAGTTTTGGATTATTGTCAATCCAGGTTCCGGAATTCGCATAAATACATTTTTTGTTATCATAGCTTGTACCCGCATCAATCCTGGGTACGTGAGTATGACCAAATACAACAATTCTTTTATCTGAGGCAGGGTTCATGAAGTACTGCAAATTTGCCTGATGGTCGACTTCGGTATCTGACATTACTGAATCAATTGCATGGGCAGTTGGAATATGTACAGCTACTTTATTAAGCGTTTGCCTTGTTTCCCAATGATCCTGAATCCCATGGGAGAGAGCCACATCTATATATCCGCCGGGAGTTAACTGGAAAGGAACAAGGTCGTTAACTGAATAATTACCCGTAAAACCATTTACGTTGGTAACAATGATTTTCTCATCAAATCTGTTTTTTATAGGGAGACTGGCAATTGATGCATCCCACGTCTTCCAATATCGAAATAATAAATCCTGGCTTTCATCCCCCGAAGTATTTGGGGTAACAACGGGTAAGGTATCTCCTGGTGCCGGGTTCTTTTGTATTACACAGAGTGCAGCTATTCTTGTAAAAAAATAACCGGGAGGCATGATGGTCCCCGGGGCAATGTCCTGATTTGAAATCGGATCAGGTGCACAGAAAAAATTGTAGCGGTGGCCATGCTCAATGGCTATTTTAGGACAATCAACCGGGGAATAGGTTCCTAATCCCAGCATAGGATCCCGTGCCTGGCTAACCCCCGGAAGGATGCTTTCAATGTCGGCTGCCGTAATGGCTAAATCATGGTTCCCGGGCAAATAGGTAACTAGAATCTTCCCCTCCTGGATGATACTGTTAAAAGCATCAAACACTCCTTGGTTGGCTGCCGCAAGACGCTTTACAAAATCAGCCTGATCCTTTTCCTGGAAAGTATTTACGGTAGCTGGCACAAACCATTCATCAACCAAATCGCCGGCGATGACAAGTTCTTTAACATTTGCAGACGCTTTGATCTGTTTAATCAATTTTTCAAGAGGCCCAAGGTTAAATTTGCACTCAGCATAACTGGTATCGGCGCCAAGATGCAGATCGCTGATAACCACAATCATATTCCTGACATTCCCGCCATTGCTGAATGGGTCTATCACAGGAACTGGTGGGTCAGACTTTTTGCATGATGCGGATACAAATATGAATAAGAGTACCCAAAATGCGCTGAATAATCTCGAAATAGTGTTCATGATAGATCAGTTTAGTAAAAATATTTTATCAGATGAATTATGGCTGGTGTGTTGTCAGTTGGATCATAAAACTGTTTTACGATACTAACCTCAATGATAAGCATTTTTTTCGAAATATCAGGACTTTTATTGAATGCGGCGGAACTGTTTTTCACTTTTTTATCCTAACTTTGTTTGGATTTTAGGTTTATTTCATCGAGCGAAATTGAATCTCCCGAAGTACTTCACTCCCAAATAAGATGAAGAATCCGATCCTTCACCTGGCTTTCATCGCTCTTTTCTGCCTGCCTGCCGGGTGGTCCTTCTCCCAATCAGTTGAGTGGCGTTGGGCTAAAAGCGCCGGGGGGCCCAATGATGAAATGGGTGTTTCAGTAGCCACCGATTCATCCGGCAATGCATTTGTGGCTGGATATTTTAAAAGTCCAAGCATCACCCTCGGATCGTTTACCCTGACCCGGACAGGCAGTTGCAATGTGTTCCTTGCGAAATATGATGCCGGGGGAAATGTAATCTGGGCCACCAGCGCCCCGGGGACTGACTACGACATTCCTTTTGCCGTTGCAACGGATGCGTCGGGGAATGTTTTGGTGGCGGGACTTTTTTCAAGCCCGGTGATCACCTTTGGGTCCATCAGCCTTACCAATGCAGGAATTGAAGATGCATTCGTGGCGAAGTATGATGCCGCGGGGAACGTGATGTGGGCGAAAAGAGCCGGGGGTGCCGATTGGGACAACGCCCGCGCCCTCGCCGTGGATGGCGAAGGGAATGTTTACCTTTCCGGCTCCTTCAGAAGTCCTTCAATCACCTTCGGTTCCATTACCCTGACGAACACCGCCGCGGGCATGTATGATGCGTTCCTTGTAAAGTACGATGCCAGTGGGAATGTGCTGTGGGCCAATGCAGCCGGGGGACCGGGCAACAACCTGCCGATGTCCCTGTCAACGGACCAGGCAGGAAATGTATTCATAACGGGAAGTTTTACCGGATACTTCATGACCTTTGGTTCCCTGACAGTGACCAACCATGGTCTGGATGACCTGTTTATAGCCAAATATGATGCATCGGGGAATGTGCTCTGGGCGAAAAGTGAAGGGGGATCCCGCGAGGATAATTGCTATTCTGTGGCAACGGATGGTGCAGGGAATGCATACATAACCGGCATGTTCAGGAGTGAGACCATCTCCATTGGAACCATTGTCCTGATGAATTCTGCAGGTTGGTATCCCACCACGGATGTCTTCCTTGCAAAATACGATGGTTCAGGGAATGTGCTCTGGGCCTTTGGTGCCGGGGGACCTCAGAATGACCAGGCCAATTCGGTCGCCACAGATGCGGAAGGGAATGTTTTTTCCGCAGGTTTTTTTTACAGTGATACCGCCCACTTCGGCTCAACCACCCTGGTGAATACCAATGATCATGCGGACCTCTTCCTGGTGAAATTCAACCCGGCAGGAAGCGTTCAGTGGGCCCTCCGCGCCGGGGGTACTGACGACGACAACGCGAATTCCGTCGCGAAGGATGCCACCGGCAACCTATACATGACGGGCATCTTTGCCAGCCCTTTCATCCCTTTTGGCTCCGATACGCTGATTAATGCAGGGGCCGGTGATCTTTTCCTGGCCAGGCTTGACGACAACATCACAGGCATTGGTGAATCCGCCATTTCCGGAGGTCTGTCGCTCTTCCCAAACCCTGCAGAGAACCGGGTCACGATTGCATCCCTGCCGGGGCTATCAGTCGGCAGGATAACAGTTTTCAACCTCGAAGGAGAGCAATACCTGCAGCAGGATGTGAGCGGCACCGCCCCCCGGCTCGACATCAGCGCCCTTCCCCCCGGGTTATATTTCGTAAGGCTGGTCAGCAAGCAGGGCGTACTGGCGGGAAAATTCATGAAGAAATGATGTTGCAGACGGCAAATAACATCCCTGGTTAGTCGCTGTTTGACAGATTATTTTTATGTCCTATGACGTAGTAACATTTCTTCAGTTTTGTATGCTCTGTTATTTCAATGTCTTTAAACCCTGTTTTTTCCATTTCTTTAACCACATCGCCAATACAATGCCGGTTAAATATTGATTCACCTTCAAATAGTTTATTATCCTTGAAAAACTCAGCATCTGCCATGAAAATGATGACTTTGCCATTTTGTTTCAGCATTGAGAATATCTTGCTCAACCGGCTATGAATTTCGCTCCAGAAATAGATTACATTCAAAAAATATATGCAATGAAAGGTGTCATTTTCAAAACTGTAATTATCGAAGTCAGCACATTGTAGAATTACTTTCCCACGCTTGATATTTTCATGGTTTAATTTAACTGCTTTCGAATACATTAACGGGGAAAAATCAATTCCATGAAAAGTACAATCGTTCTGCTTTGCGTAACCATAAATACCGTTACCCAATCCATATCCAATTTCCAGGACAACGTCATCTTTGTTTAGTTTAAGCAAAGAATCCATTTCATCATATTCTACCTGATTTTTCTTTAGAAACCTGATGATATAACGGCCAAATAAACCACTTGGTTTTCGAAAATTTTTGGCCATGAGTCTTTTGAACATAATATCCATTGAATAATTTATTTTGGCAATCCCAATTCAACTGTTTCCAGCAAATGTCATAACAATTGCAAAAATGATGAATTTTTCTTTTTCATTGAGGCACGATTATAATTTTATCATAATCCTGCAAAGCCAGTTTCATACTTGAAATTACCAAACCGGGATCATCTTGTTGAATGTAGTGGCCGGATTGCGAACAATAGAAGTACTTTCCATATTTTAACGGGTTAATCAGCGCGAGCCAGCGTTTCATTTTAAGATTATTGTCAATTCTCCACATTTTCTCCCTGTCATAAATGGCAGGTGCTTCATTTGAGCCTGAAGGATACCCCCCTGCATGAATAAAATGCACAGGCACATCGGGCAGCGGATTATGGTCACATTCTATAAACTCGCTACTATATAAAGATCTTGAAATTTTGACCTCCTCAACATAGAAACCAGGCATTTGACGATTTTAACAACATAAAAACCAGCAGGTTGATTAGCCAATTGAACTTCTGCTCTTCGTGACAGATGCTTCCTTTGCATAATTTCCCAACCCTCTTGATTGTATATTACAAAATCATAACAGGGGAACATTCATATTGTGCAGCCGAGAAAACCGACAACCTTTTCACAAAATAGATCTGGATACTGAAACATCAGCCCATGACCGCAGTGATCAATCAGGTCCAACTGTGCATTGGGAATTTTTTCACTCATAAAGCGCGAGTTTTGTGGAACGACCAAACAGTCTTCCGTTCCAGTAATGAGAAGCACGGAATTGCGAATTTCCCCCAGAAGAGCTGTTGATCCCTTCCATTCCTCGATGGCCTTAGATTGTTGTTGCATGGTCTCTTCCGGCAGATTCCCCATGGGACGAAAGAAGATATCTCCAATACGCTTGCCATTGTTCTGAAGCCAATTATCAGGAAAGAGTACCCGGATGAATCGCATACCTCGTTCCTGGGGAGTCCCTGTCATATCTGTCAGTTGATTGATGATTTCAGGGCTGGGTGGGAACATTTCAGCGTCGCAGTAGCTTGACGCGAGAATCAGTTTGTTGACCTTAGATGGATGCCTGAGAACAAGTTCCTGCGCGATAAGTGAACCCATAGACCATCCTAGTACATGTGCTTGCTGAATGCCTAATGCATCCATAAATCCGCTGGTATCTTCACAAAACTGTTCGATGGAAAACGGTTTTGATCCTGTCGTTGAATTGCCAATGCCCCTATTATCAAATATAATCACCTTGAATCGGGAGGCAAGTTTATTAATCAGGGCAAATTCCCACAGGTTCATGGTACTTCCGTAACCCATGATTAGAAAGAGGGGGTACCCACTTCCAAAAACACGATAGCCCATGCTGATGTCTTCGACATTGATAGAACATCCAGCCGCACTTGATTCAGTTGTTTCATTCTTTATCATATTATTACCCATATTTTTATTATTATGTTATCACTAGT
>Ga0247841_10004488_pt1 | contig 23885 bp, 14 predicted proteins | sample LaCruzMarch2015__2_FD_192410 | JGI IMG/M metagenome (GOLD analysis project Ga0247841, IMG submission 192410) | Freshwater microbial communities from meromictic Lake La Cruz, Castile-La Mancha, Spain - LaCruzMarch2015_18m | ecosystem: Environmental > Aquatic > Freshwater > Lake | place: Spain... | reverse complement strand
AAAGAAGTCCATGGAAGAGCAGGCCAAGGACATCCAGAACCAAAAACAACAAGCCGATAAACAATCCCAGGACGTCAAGAATAAGGAAGAGTCCTTAAAGAAGTCCTTCGACGAGAAGATGCAGGACCTTAAGAACCAGGAACAAAGGTCCGACAAATCCCCTCAGGAGCAGAAGCAGGACATTAAACAGAAGGAAGAAGCCTTAAAGAAGTCCATGGAAGAGCAGGCCAAGGACATCCAGAACCAAAAACAACAAGCCGATAAACAATCCCAGGACGTCAAGAATAAGGAAGAGTCCTTAAAGAAGTCCTTCGACGAGAAGATGCAGGACTTAAAGTCCCAGACCGAGCGATTAGATAAGATGACCGATGAGCAGGAGGCCGGTAAGTCCGCTCAGGAGAAAGAACTGGGCAGCGAAGAAAAGTCCGAAAGCCAAAAGGACGATTTAGAAAAGCAGTTGGAAGATCTTCAAAAGTCTTTCGATAAAGAGGCGAGAGATCTTGCCGATGAAAAGTCAAAGGCCGAAAAGTCTTCGCAGGATGCCAAGAGTAAACAGGAAGAATTGCAAAAGTCTGCAGATAAAACTTTGAAAGGTCTTGAGAATATGGCGGCCCAGGCAGAAAAACTTGATGAGGCGATAAAAGAGAAGCAGGGGTCCGCTAAGAAATCATTTGACGAGAAATCGGATGCTTTGAAAAATCAGGCCGCTGAATCCGAAAAGTCCCCGGATCTCAAAAAGGACGATATCAAAGCACAGCAGGCATCGTTGCAAGAGTCTTACGAGAAGGAGTCGAAGGATCTCGCCGATAAGAAAGCCAGTTCCGAAAGGGTGGTTAAGGACCTGAGAGATAAGCAGGATGAATTACGAAGGTCCTTTGCGAAAGACATGGAAGATCTGAAGAAAGAAAAATCCAAAGCGGATAAGGCCGCGCAGGATATAAAAAATAAAGAGAATTCCGCTAGAAAGTCATTTGAAGAAAAGACGCGGGATCTTAAAAAGAAATCCGATGAAACCACGATGACTGTAAAAAAGATATCCGACAGGGATGCTAAAGCTGAAGGCGCCGGCACGCCTGCCGATATCAAGGAAGCGGCAATGAAGACAGAAATAGAATCAGGAAAAAGTGAAGACGCTTCTCCCGGAGCCGGTGATCTCGCGCTTAAAAACCCCGAGCCGGAAATGTCCGAGAAAGGAGCTCTCATGCTGATAGACGGTTATTGGAACGGAGAGGCCCCGAAGGAACCTATAAAACAGGATAAGCCATTCGCCGAAAAGGAAGTGGCAAAAGATTGGTAAATATGAAGAAGGCAAAATATCGCAAGACGGCATTATCGACGCTGGTTATATCTATCGCGTGCGTATCGTTACTCGCATGCGGAGTATATGCGAAGGAAGTGCCGTTTGAGCTGAGGTTGGAAAGCGATACTTCCGCTGCGGGCAGGCAGGTGACGCTTGAGATGGTATTCGAAGGCCCCAGAGATATACAGGCGCCCGAGGCACCGTTTGTCAATAACCTGAACATAAAATATTCCAAATGGTTCGAGCGCAATATTACTATAGACGGTAAAACAGTACCGGTGCTTACGCATGTATATCGTGTTATCGGAACTGTCCCTGGAGAATATACGATAGGTCCGGTCTCTTTCACACATAAAGGAGATACGTATGTCTCCGGTGTTGTAAGGCTTAAAATAGAAAAAAAGTCCGATATCCGCGCCACCGCATCAGATGATTCGATATCGGGAGAGGGGAAGCTCGATGCGGACATATCGAAACATATATACGCTGCGGTCGAAGCGCCTAAGACTACCGTATTTGTAAATGAGAAGATACCGCTTTTTCTGAGGCTGTACAGCGATTGGCTGGACCTTGAGAAGATGACATTCAACCAGGTTTCCAGCGATTATCTTATTGCCGATAAATTCGCGGACAGAAAAAGCAATATCATAATGAAAGACGGAATTAAATATGTGGTGCTGGAGTACAGGTCTTCAATGTTTGCAGTTTCACCCGGCCGATATGATATCGATCCGGTAAAGCTATCGTTCGACATTGCCATATATCGAGACGAAAACAAGCAGGGCACGAGATCGCTTCTGAATAATAACGCCGATTTTTATTCAGCCTATATAGGAACCGGTAACAGGCGATCGATGACGCTCAAGACGAAGCCGCTTTCTATCACAGTGGTTCCTTTGCCTGGCGGAGATCAGGGGTCGGGATTCCGAGGAGCAGTCGGCGATTTTAAATTCGACATGATCGCGGCCCCCGTAAAACTGACGACAGGCGAAGAGACCCGCCTCAGGATGACCATAAGTGGTTATGGCAATTACGACACGGTAAGCGCCCCGGATATAAAAAAAACAGAGTGGATAAAAGCTTATGAGGTAGGCGCCGTCAAAGGTAAGGATACGGTGACTTACGAGTATTCAGTTTTTGTCAACTCTCCATCGGTAAAGATGATACCGGAGATCATTTTCAGTTTTTTTAATCCTGTGAGCGGGAAATACGAATCTATTACGAGAGGTCCGATAACTCTTGAGGTTACTGGATCCACCGTCGTCGTCCCTGAAGAAAAAACAGGCCAGCAACAGGCCATATTACCGTTTAAAGACCCTGTCGGAATACCGGGCAGGTCCGACTCGCGTTTTTATAAAAGCGATACTTTTTTCATGATCCAGCTTTTGCCTGTCATCCTGATGTTGTCTGGCCTCGTAGCGTACTGTCTGAAGAGGTATCTGGAGACGCATCCCGGGTATGCCGCGTTCCTCTCGGCATCGCGCAAGGCGCGTATCGACATGAAAAGAGCGAGGAGCGCTATAGACAGAGGGAATGCGAAGGAGTTCTACGGACTCGCGTTCAGGATAATGCAGGAATATCTCGGTAAAAGAAGGCTCCTTGAAAGCGCCGGCGTAACTGGTCATATCGTAAAAGAGATAAATGCCGGAGCGATAGGGGAAGGAACCCTAAAAAAGATAAGAGATCTATTTAACGATTGCTATGAGGCCCGATATGTGCCGGGCGATTCGGGTGAGCGCGAAATGCGCGCAACTTACAACGCTCTCGTGCATACGATAACAGAACTGGATAAGGCTAAAGAACTATGAAGAATATAAAAGCGCTTGCCTTAGTCGTCGTTCTATTTTGTATACCTGCGCGCTCAGCGGTATTTGCTGATATGACTTTCGCAGAAGCTAAAGACGCTTTGCGCTCGTCCGCGGTTTTGTATAATTCAGGCGACTACGACAAAGCCCTGTCTCTAATGTTGGATATTGCCGATGCCGGATTTGAAAGTGGAGATCTTTATTATGATTTGGGTAACTGCTACCTGAAAAAATTCGAGATCGGCAAGGCCATATTGTATTATGAGGCCGCGAAGCGCTTTATCCCGCGCGATAGCGCGCTAGCCGCTAATGAAAAATACGCCAGATTGCAGATGAAACAACAGGATCCGGCAAGCGGCAGGGCGGCTCTTTTGCGCCTTATAGAAGGAGCTTTTGAATATCTGACGTTCGGTGAACTGCTATTTTTGCTAGATGCGATGTACTATCTTATGGCGGCATGTTTTGTATCGTTTTTTTTCATGCGCCGGTTCAGGGGCCGGCTGGGCGCATTAACCGTATTGTTTTTATGCGGGATACTTATTTTGATTATTCCTGTGAACGGCAAGGTAAGAGATATCGAGTCTCTGGCCATCGTGGTAGTTCCGGTAGCGGATGCGAGACTTGAACCGGCGGAAGAAGGAGATACGGTCTTTCCGTTGTATGGGGGGATGAAGGTATATATATTGAAGACCACTAGAAATTGGATCAAGATAAAGCGCCTTGACGATAAAGTTGCTTGGATCAAGAAGGGGGCGGTCGAACTAATCGATTGCCCGCGCCAAAGCGCCATGGTATACTAAAGGCCTAAAATGCATCCTACACTATTTATAGATACTCCATACCAGATAGCGACGTGGGATATATTCCTGCTACTGGGATTCATTTTTGTAATAGCTCTCGCCGCAATAAAAAGGCCTCGCGATCTCCCTTTAAATACGATCACCATTATCCTGTTGCCAGTATTGTTAATGATATGCGGATTTTTCGGCGCCAAACTTCTCTATATGTATCTGCACCGAAGAGATATATTTGTTGTTATGCGCTTGACTCTGGGAGAGGGTTTTGCCTCGGCCGGATATGCTTTTTTGGGTGGGTTATTTGCAGAGATCCTGGCGCTAGCGGTCTTTACGAAATTTCGCATTAAGAGGATAAGCTTTCTGGTGTGCGCCGATTATGGGGTGCCGTTTTTGATACTGCACGAGGCGATCGTCCGGATCGGGTGTTTCTTTGCCGGTTGCTGCATTGGCAAGCCAACTGATCTTCCGTGGGCTTGCGTATTTTCCGATGATAATATAAGGCGCCATCCGACCCAGTTGTATGAATCATTTATTTTGGCGTTTACATATTTTTTAATGAGATATATCTATAAAAAAGGCGCCCCAAAAGGGGTTGTCTTTTTCGGCACTATAGGTATGTATACGTTTTTAAGATTTTTTGTCGAATATTTTAGGGCAGACAGTTTTCCTGTGATGGGTGACATAACTTTGGCGCAGGTAACCGTGGCTACGATAGCCACAATATGCGCCAGTGCAGTGCTGATAATATTAACAAAGAGGAAAAAATGAAAAAAATAATGACCGTTTGTATATCTGTCGCGATATTTTTATCGTTAGTCTCTCAGGCCATAGCGGCTACAGCGGAAAAAGATAAAGAAGGGAAAGAGTCCGTTGCTGCGTCCGCGCAGCAGTCCACAAAGGAGATCGATGCAAAAACTACCGACGACAAAACCGTCCCAGCCGCGGAGAGTGCTGCCCAGCAACCGGAGATCACAAAAAAAGAGATCCTTGAGCGTTTGAATAATATATTCAAGTACCGTCCGAACATAGCCGGCGGCATAAAAGGTCTGGAGACAAAACAGGATGAATCCGGCAATCCTTATTATCTCGTTAATGGCACTAAACTAGAAGACCTTGACCAGAAGACATTATTGGGTATTTTAGGCATAGTAAATCAGCAGGTTTCCATCGAGAATTTACAGAGGATGCAGCAGCAGGAGAGACAGGCCAGGTCATTAAGACAATTGAACCAACTGAATCAAATAAATCGAATCGATAAAAATCAGCAGGCGATCAGACAGCAGCAGAATATCAACCGTATGAATACCCCTAAGGCGTACAACCCTCCAAAAACTTACACCCCTCCGAAGACATACAAACCGCCAGCAAAGTATTAAGTCATATCACATTAGCTTTTATTGACCTTGGACAGCCGCGTCGGCTGTCCAAGCCTTTTATACTGACCATCGTCTAACCGCGGCGGTTCAACGCGGTAAATTAAGATATAAAAAAGATAGATTCTGACTATTGACGAGCATAACTTGATAGGGTATACTATTATCAAAAGAAAACAAAGGGCATATTTTTTTTGGTGCAAAGATAAATAGTTTTAATAAGTTATTAAAAATGAGGCATGATATGAGAGAAGTAGTATTTAAAAACCTCACGTCATTAAATTCACGAAAAAAGGACATCGTCCTTACCGAGGCCTTCGAAAAGAACGGGGTTCTGGCGAAGACCGAGAGGCGGTGTTTTTATTTTATACGAAACATTACCAATATAGAGGGGAATAACAATATCGATAAGTGGATCGACGCGAATAGCGGAGGGAAGAAGAACGCGCGTCGTTTCCACATATTTAAGGAGCACAACGACGCTTCGAACACGGACAAGGTTGTATGCAGGATCGAAGGTGAATTTTACGCCGTGCTCAATGACGCGGTTTACACGATAGGTTTTCTGCATTATTTTAAGGTGTGTTTTACAAAGATGGGTTTGGCAAAATAGGAGGTCATATGCCGTATACAAGCACCAGGAGATTGTATAATGTGTTCGGTAGGAAGGTTTCCAGATTCTTCGGTTATAAGAAAGCGAAGAAGCTATACAATGAGATAAACCGCGGCATGGAGGCGGTTGAGTCGCGCTTCATAAGGTCTAAGTTAAGCCAGTAATAGACCGAATATTTACATGATATGCGCAATGGTTAGTATGGGCCCCTTTAAACCAGGAGGAATTCTATGGAGGGGCCTCTTTTTATGCTTATTTCCCCAGAAAATCCCCCCACCTTGACAATGCCAATATCGTATGATATACTTACTATTCGCTGTATAGGAGGTTTTAGTGGATGTGATTATGAAGCTTAACTGGGTAGATCTGCTCGTTCTAATTGTAATGCTGAGAACTATTTACGGCGCATTCAAAGAAGGTTTGAGCCACGAGATATTCCCTCTATTCGCTTCGATCGCTAGCCTGTTATTGGCGCTTTTTTATTACGAAAAGATCGCCGAGGCGGCCAGCAGCATTCCTCTACCGATATCGGTCCTGAATTTTGCCGGTTTTTTCCTGGTAATATTCGTAAGTAAGATCCTCTTTAAGATCCTTAAAGGGCTGCTCGATGCTCTTATAAAAGTTACATGGCATCCTTTAATAGAGAGGCTGGGCGGGCTTTTGGCCGGCCTGGTCCGCGGCGCGGTCGTTACGAGCACAATACTGATAATACTTACGCTTTTGCCTTTATCGTATCTGCAATGGTCGATACGGGATAAATCTATGTCCGGTATGTTTTTTTTAAGGATCGGCCCGGCCATTTATGAGACGATATCCCGGGCTCCAATAGCGAATCTTTTGTTATCGAAGAACCTGATAAATAGCAGAGTTGCTCCGTCGAACAACAAGAAGAAGCCTGAAAATATCCCGGAGTGGGAGAGGGCTTCTAAATTATAACTTTTCAAAGAGGAGGTTTTAATTGAAATTAATAGATATTTATAGATTGGCGATAAAAAAAGGAATCGGCAAGGATCCCAGGACACCAAAAGAGATCCGCGAGGAGTTTGCATCCGCCAAGCGTGAATTCAAAAAAGCATCCGGAGCCGACAAGAAAGCTTTTGATAAGGAACGGTTCACGAATCCATACGCCGACACCAGGATCCTTTACGGGGATCCGGATAAAGAGATCCGCACGGTTATGGTCGGCATTGATATGGAGGCGCCTGAGATATTGGCCGCCGACAGGCTAATAGAAAAAGGTTTCCCGGTAGACCTCGTCGTTGCGCATCATCCTGAGGGGGCAGCCTGGGCGAAGTTTTACGATGTCATGAAACTGCAGGTCGCGATGCTCGCGAAATGCGGCATACCGAAACATATAGGTGAGATACTTTTAAAGGACAGGATGGGCGAGGTGGAGAGGGCCGTAGCTCCCGCAAATCATCTGCGGTCGGTCGATATCGCCAGGCTTCTGGGCGTTGCCTATATGTGCATTCATACGCCCGCCGATAATCATGTCGCGGCGTACCTGCAGGTACTGTTCGATACGAAGAAACCCGAAAAGCTTTCCGGCGTATTGGCCATGTTGAAGGCGATACCCGAATACGCGGATGGACTAAAGAAGAACTCCGGACCGAAGATATTGATAGGCTCTCCCGATAAGAAAGCGGGTCGTATATTTGTCGATATGACCGGCGGCACGGAAGGGCCGAAGAAGGTGTTTCCCAGGCTTTCCCAGGCCGGCATAGGAACCATCGTGGCGATGCATCTCAGCGAAGAGCATTTTAAAAGCGCCAAGGACGAACATCTTAATGTCGTGATAGCGGGGCATATAGCCAGCGATAGCCTCGGGCTTAATCTACTGCTCGATGCCATAGAGAAATCAGGGAGGCTTAATGTCATACCGGCGTCAGGATTTGTTAGGATAAAAAGATAAGTGTCGATACCGGAACGGATAATAGAAGAGATACAGGGTAAATCCGATATAGTCGAGATAATATCGGGCTATTTGCTTCTTAAGAAGATGGGCAGAAGTTATAAGGCTCCTTGCCCGTTCCATCACGAGAAGACCCCCTCCTTCATAGTAAGTCCCGAAAAGCAGATATTTCATTGTTTCGGATGCGGCGCGGGCGGAAACGTATTCTCTTTCATAATGAAACATGAGAATATGCAGTTCCCGGAGGCCGTAGAATTTCTGGCGGAGAAGGCCGGTATACGGCTGCCTAAATCTGCCGGCAGGGAAGAGTCCGACTCTTTCGCTAATGAGCTCTATAAGATAAATGATGTCGCGGCAAAGTTCTTTCAGGCGTCTCTTGAGAATAAGCCGATCGCTAAAGAGTACTTAAGCTTGAGGGGCGTGGGAGATGAAGTTCGCTCGAGCCTGAAGATAGGCTATGCGCCGGACGCGTGGGAGAGCCTGTTAAATTTTTTTAAGGCAAAAGGAGTGGATGTAAAGACGCTGGAGAAGGCGGGGCTCGTGATCTCCAACGAAAAGGGCGGCTATTACGACAGGTTCAGGAATAGGATGATATTCCCTATAATGGACTTGAAAGAAAGGGTCCTGGGATTCGGGGCCAGAGTCCTTGATTCGAGTCTGCCGAAGTATATAAATTCTCCGGAGACTTCGGTATATTCAAAAGGAAAGAATCTTTACGGCCTTAATTTCAGTAAGGATAATATACGCAAAGAGAAGCACGCTATAATCGTCGAGGGGTACCTGGATTTCATAGTGCCGTATCAGGCCGGCGTTAAGAACGTAATAGCGACGCTCGGGACGGCCCTTACCACAGACCAGATAAAACTTATAAAACGCTACGCCAATACGGCGATAATATTGTATGACCCGGACGCGGCGGGGGAGTCGGCGAGTTTAAGGAATCTCGATCTTTTTATAAGCGAGGATGTTAATGTTTACATCGCGGAGCTTTCGGATTCTCTCGACCCGGACGCTTATATAAGAAAGTTCGGTGTTGGAGATTTTTTAAAGAAGATCAAGAGCGCGAAGAACATATTCGAATATAAGCTCGAAAAATTAAAGAAGAGATATGACGCCGGCTCCACGAACGGGAAGGCGGCAATAGTGGCCGCGATGCTCCCGACGATAGCGAGAATAAATAACGCCGTGTTGAAGTCGGAGTTTTTAAAGAAACTTTCGGAGCGCCTTTCGGTGGATGAGGAAGCCATACGCTCGGAACTTAAAAAGATAAAATCCGGGAGTTATGAGCCGGCGCAAATTCCGGTCGTCGCAGAGGCAAGGCATAATTTTAAAACAGCTGAGATGATGCTTCTGGCGCTTATGCTTGAAGATTCAATTTATATCGAGAGGATAAAACTGGAGCTGGGCCTCGAGGATTTTAAGGATACTTCTGTCAGGGACGTATGCGCCGCGATATTCAGACTTCACGGGGAGAATATATCAGTTACGCCGGTCAGGCTTATAACCGATCTCGCCAGGAGCCCGGAAGGAGCAAAAATAGTATCGGAAGCTTCGGGGATGCTGGAGAATATGACCGATAAGGAAAAGGCCTTTCTGGACTGCATCACCAAGATAAAAAGGGACAATGTGAAGGATAAGCTTTCCAGGATCCAGGAAGAGATAAAGATGGCTCACGGCAGAAAAGACGAGGATTCCGTAAAAGACCTGGTCGCGAAATACAGCGAACTTATAAAAGAAGTAAGGTAGCGAGGTTATGAAAAATATCATGAAGAGAAGAAGGTCCAGGGGCTTGATGAAAAAATTCGTGCGCAAGAAGCCTGCATTTGAAAAGCCCGCGCCCCTTGAGGTCAAGGAGCCGGCGCACGCGGCCTCCGACAAGGGGTCAAATAAGAAGAGGGCCAGGGAGATATCGGAGCTCATAGCTCTCGGCAAAGAGAAGGGGCACCTTACCTTCGAAGAGGTAAATAATATACTGCCCGTCGATATAGTGTCGTCGGAGGAGATCGATGAGATACTTGGCATATTGGGGGAAGAGAATATAAAACTTGTCGACAGCGAAGAGGATACTGTTAAAGAGGCTGTGGAAGATAAAGAGCCGGAAGAAAAGAAAGAAGAGCGTCCTGCCGAAAAAGAAGAGACGGTAAGGGTCACTCAGATAGACGACCCTGTAAAGATGTATCTGCGCCAGATGGGACAGATATCTCTTCTCACGCGCAAAGAGGAATTGGAAATAGCCGAACGCATAAAGATAGCCGAGGGCAGCTACAGGGATGTCGTCCTGGGTTTAAAGCACGGTAAGACCAGGGCTCTCGAAGTGGCCGACGAGATCCTTAATAAGGACATAAATCCCGAGGAGTTTTTAAATATAGACCCGAAATTAAAAGGCGCCAGGCTTAAGAAGAAATTCCTCAGTATATCGAACAGCCTTAAAAAGACCAGGAGCCAGGACGCCATCGCCAAATTGATAAAAGAGATGAATCTGGCGATGAACGTAATAGACGAGATAGCTAAAAACGCGGAAAAACAGATAGATGAATATCAGAGGATAGAGGCAAGATTATCCTCTATCAGGGATAGAGACAATAGGGTTGAGAAAGCCGAACTAAATAAAAAGAAGAGAGCTATAGCCCTGGAGTTCGGGGAGCCTATAAAAGAGATAAGGGAGCACTTTAAGCTTGTCCGCGCCGCAGAGGTTAAATTCACAAAAGCGAAGAAGGAACTGGTCGGGGCGAACTTAAGGCTCGTGGTAAGCATCGCGAAAAAATATACCAATCGCGGGCTCTCATTCCTGGATCTCATACAGGAAGGCAATATCGGCCTGATGAAGGCCGTGGATAAGTTTGAATATAAACGCGGTTATAAATTTTCCACTTACGCGACCTGGTGGATAAGACAGGCCATAACCCGCTCCATAGCCGATCAGTCGAGGACCATAAGAATACCTGTGCATATGACCGAGACGATAAATAAACTTATAAAGGTCTCAAGGGCGCTCGTGCAGAAGAACGGCAAAGAGCCGACCCCCGAAGAGATAGCTTATAAGATGAGGACCCCGGTTGATAAGGTCAGAGGGATACTGAAGATCGCTCAGGAGCCGATAAGCCTGCAGACGCCGATAGGGGACGAAGGCGATACGCATTTTGGGGATTTCATCGAGGACAAGCGCGCGGTCTCGCCTGCGAACGCTACGGCTTATTCGATGCTGAAGGAGCAGATGGATGGCGTACTCGGCACGTTGACCGAAAGGGAGAAGAAGGTCCTGCGCTTAAGATTCGGGATAGGCGACGGCTATCCAAGGACGCTTGAAGAGGTTGGCGCCGTGTTCAAAGTCACAAGAGAACGCGTCAGGCAGATAGAGGCAAAGGCTCTCAGAAAACTGAGGCATCCGACCCGTTCGAGAAAACTCAAGAATTTCCTGGCGGTAGGCGGCGGCGAGTAAAGTTATTCAAATAAATATAGCCTATTGAACTTCGCTCCTCTTTTTGCTATAATCATCCTTCGAAAATTCGCATATCAAACTTTGACGAGATTCGATAAGGGATGTAATCCCAAAAAGGGGTTACAGGGGAAAAGATAGTTTTCCCCTGTGGGAATAGAAATACTGCAAAGGAATGGGAACAGCGTCTCCTTTGCATATCGTATAAGCGTTAAGGGAAAACCATTGGGTTTTCCCTTAAGGAGTAAAAATCGAACAAGACTTGCTGCGGCTAATCTGTACTGGTCGCAGTGAGATTTTTACGACGGGCCTATAGCTCAGCCTGGCAGAGCAGGAGACTCATAATCTCTTGGTCCAAGGTTCAAATCCTTGTGGGCCCACCATTCTGCTTCGCCATTCAACGAGTAAAACTCGGGTATGGCTTCGCAGAAATTATAGCAAGTTGAAAGCAGAATGTCTCTCCGAAGCCCTATCATCGTTTTCGTGTTGAAGGGCGAAGGAGGACAGGCGTCCTGAAAAGGTACCCCCTAGATGCAAATGATAGGGCGTAACAAAGCAGGGCGTCTTGTTTTTCTCCTCCCCTTAGTAATCCCCACCTTTTTACATATGTGTCACTAAAGTGACCTGTATTTTCACGAATAAGACGGGGACAGGCTTGGGATGGCGCCGAGAATCGTCCCCAATCGTTTTGTATTGTTAAGCGAGCGAAAGAGTGTTAGAATAACCCGATATGACGGAAGAAAAGAGATGTGGTATATGCGGAAAGCCTTTTAAGCCCGCCATTCATCGACCGGACCAGTCGGTATGCCTGTCGGCGGAATGTCAGCATAAGCGTCAGCTCGAGAATATGAAGAAGTGGCGCGCGAAGAAGGCCGATTCTCCCGATAGCGTCTCCTGGAAAGAATCCTGCCGGCTCAAATCTTCGGAATGGCGAAAGAAACACCAGGCTTACCTCAAACTTTATAGAGAAGAGAATAAGGAAAAGCGCGGCGAGTATATGAAAGAATATATGCGTAAGTACAGAAAGCTCGCCAAGCTTAACGGTAAAAATAAGGAGGATATCGCAAAATAAGCGGCCCATATTGTAAAATGCTTATAATGTGCTATACTTTATCGTAATAAAATATGGAACACTATAATATATCCAGAAAAATCTTCATACCCGTCCTTATACCGTTATTTCTGATCGTCTTCACCTCTCACGCATCTGCGCAGCCTCCTAATATTCCCAGCGGTGACCAGTCCGGCGCGCAAGCCAGCCGTTTTCAATCCGAAGCCGAAAAAGCAAGGGCTAGAGCCGAAAGAAAAGAACCTAAAAAGCCGCAGATAGATATCGAGGAAGAAAAGGCAAAGCCCGTGGAAGAGGCCGGGCCGGTATTTGCGCTTAAGGAAGTCAATATCACAGGCTCTTCTATATTCGGCGCGGAAGATCTTCGGGCCGCCTATGCGGGCTACATCGGCAAAGATGTTACATTTAAGGACGTCGAGACGATAGCCGCGAATATAAAAGAGGAGTATAAGAAGAAGGGGTATTTTACTACCATCGTGTATATACCTGAGCAGGAGATAGCCGGCGGTAAGGTCGAGATCAGAATATCCGAAGGCAAGGCCGGTGAGGTAAAGGTAGAGGGTAATAAATGGTTTTCCGATTCCGTGATACGGAAGTACATACACGTAAAAAAAAATGAACTTCTCGATATTTTTAAACTCCAGAGGGATCTCCTGAGACTGAACCAGAACCCGGATCTTGAGGCCAGAGTAGTCATAGCTCAGGGGGCAGGACAGGGGACCTCTGATATCACCATAAAGGCCGTTGATAAATTCCCGTATCACGCCGGGACGGTCGTGGATAATCAGGGCACACGGCTTACCGGCAAATACAGGGATTCATTCACGTTCCGCAGCACCAATTTGACCGGCCTTAACGATTCGATGTTTTACAGTAATATAATGAGCGCCACATCTTCCGGAAACTTTCTTACTTACGACATACCTATCGACACATACGGGACCAGGGCTGCCTTCGATTTTACCCAGTTTTATTCCAAGCTCGGAAAAGAATACAAGGTCTATAACATAACCAGCGATACCCAGATATATACTCCTCATATATCGGGAGAGATATTCCTTTCCGACGCTTTTCAGGCTACCGTCGACGCGGGCCTTGAGATAAAGTCGACGAAGAAATTTTCAAACGGCACTATAACGGCTAATGACCAGCTGCGTATGCCTTACTTTGCTTTCGATATTATGAAACTCGACTCTTTTTTAGGTGGAGGCCAGACGTCTTTTTCGCCCAAGGCCACATTCGGGACATCCGGATTCCTGGGGGCGTCTTCCCGCGGCCATCCAACATCGACCAGACCCGGTACGGGCGGGTTCTTCGCGAAGTATGAACAAAGCGTCAGGCGTTTTCAAAAACTTTTTTACGAAAGCTATATGGTGCTGCGTTCTCAGTTTCAGTTTGTCTCCCGAACGCTTCCTCCATCCGAACAGTTCCAACTCGGCGGCGCGTATTCCGTAAGAGGATACCCGGAAGGTGATTACCTTTCCGACTACGGGGCATCGCTAAGCGCGGAATGGTACTTTCCGTGCTATATCTTCCCGAAAGAGATCAAACTGCCGTATGCCGATAAGCCTTTGAGATACCAGGTGGAGCCGGTCGTGTTTTTTGATCTGGGCGGCGGCGGACTGATGAAGACCAATCCCGGTGAGATAAAAGCCAAGGTACTTATGGGTATCGGCGGCGGCGTAAGGATAAGCTTCAACCGTAATTTATTTCTGAGGCTCGAATGGGCTCAGGCTTTAGGAGGCGACGGTCCGGCGCAGGGTAACGGGCCGTCAAGTTTTTACATAACATTCCAATTTGAGGTATAATAGAGCCTATGAAAAAACAGAGAAGAGATATCGGTTCAAAGCTGACTTTGATAGTGGCCGCATCGACGCTTATATTTTTAGCCATATCGGTGGGGGTGAGTTATTTTTATCTCTTCGATTCCTCGAGAAGCGATACGATGGACGGCCGCAGGAATCTGACCAAACTCATGGCCGGGTCCATATCTGGTATCATAGACAGCCAGGAGGATATCGCGAAGATAAACGCTTCGTCCGCCATTCTGGAGGATGCGGTAGAGGCCTCAAACGCAAAGTACAAAGGTTCGGACGCGGAGACGGCGCGAAAACAGATACTCGATATAGACAGCATGTGGATAAAATCGCCTGCCGACCATCCGCTGATATCCGAATATCTCGGAAATAAAGCAAGTATGTTCTTAAAGGCCAATACAAAGCAGAGGTCCGGATTTTTCAATATACTCGCCTGTGATAAATACGGCTCTCTCGTGGGGGCATCTTACAAGCCGCGCGGTTTTTACTGCGGGGACGAGGAGTGGTTTAAAGAGATATTTTCCGGGTCGAAGAAGAGAGCTCTATTCGGCGACGCGGTATTCGACGAGTCAACCGGAAGATGGTCCTTTTCCATAACGACCGCCATCGAGGACGAGAGAGGCGAAGTCTCCGGGACATACAGAGCTTCCGTTGACATATCGGCGTTATTCAAACCGCTTGAAGACTTCACGGCTGGCAGGCCCATGCGGGCCGCTCTCATAGACGGCAGGGGGTACTTGATATATTATCCGGGAGTAAAGCCTTTCAGCAATAAGTTCTGTGAATACAATGAACTCAAGAGACTTTTGAGTGATAACAATGGGTATTCCGTGGTCGATACGGCATACATGGGTAAAGGCAAAACGGTCGTTGCAGTATCGCCTGTAACAAGTCCCGTTCTTTCGGATAGAGCCATAAAACTATATGTGATCTTAGCCGGAAGCAGCAGCGAGTTGTTTTCTCCTTTGAACAACCTTGCGGTAAAGATGGTTATATTCTCGATCATCCTAGGATTCACAGTCCTGGTATTGACAGGGGTGGTTTTTAAGGGCATATTCGCAAGCCCGGTAAGGGAACTTATAGACGGGATGAGGCGCCTTGGCGAGGGGAGGCTCGACTACAGGGTGGATATAAAGACAGGGGATGAGATGGAGGACCTGGCCGAAGCCCTGAATAACACAGCGGAGAACCTTAGCCACATTACGACATCCATAAAAACGTTGGACAAGGAAAGATCTGAACGAAGAGTGAGCCAGGAAAGATTCGAGAAAGAAAACCTGGGTTTCTTATCCCTAATGTCGCAGGTCCACAGTTTGCTGTTTGATATTTCCAGGGGCATAGAAGCGGCCCGGCTGGAGGCTATCAAATCCAATAGCGATGAGCCGAAAAAGGACCTAGAGATACTGGAATCCCGAGCCGGGAGTCTTATAAAGAATCTCGAAAAAGACATATATGCCTCGAAGCTTGAAACCGGAAGTTTGGAATTCAATATGGAACCGAAAGACATGAAGGATATCATAAAAGAGTTGATATTTACTTTTGAGCCGAGAATAAGGGAAAAGGGGCTGGATCTCAGGCTTGATATACCAAAGACCGCGCTGCCGGTAAGGGCGGATATCGATAAGATCAGACAGGTCTTCAGGATATTGATCGAAAACAGCCTGGCCTCAACAGAAAAGGGTTATATCATGATATCTGCGGTGCCGGTAAAAGATGGCATTGAATGCTCTATTTCCGATACCGGCGCGACTATACCAAAAGAAGCGCTAAATGACGTATTTGAGAGGTTTAGTGACTTCTCGCGCATAGGCAGGAGAGAAGGGCCATGGACAGATCCGGATTTCTATATAATTAAAAGAATAGTAGAAAGGCATGGCGGAAAGGCCATTGTGGAGAGTACTCCAGGAGAGCGAACAATATTTAAATTTACGATACCAAATGGTTCTACGGTCCTGAAATAAGAAATCGATAAATCAGAATAATAGCCGGCATTAACAAATGCCGGCTATTATTTTTAAAGTTAACAATGAAAAATATGGCTTTTTGCCCTTGACAACATAATAATATATGATATACTCGTTAATATAAAGATAGTAAGAGTTAGGTAATAAAAAGTTGTAGTTAGGAGTCAAAAAGTTGTAGTTAGGAAATCAAAAGTTGTAAAGCTGAACTTTGATAAATTCGAGTGAAAGTAATCGAAAAACGGCAAATCTACGGTAACGTAGAGACGCAAAGCCGGGCGACCTTCAAGTAGGAAGGCTGGGCCAGCTACCGAAATTACTGCGGTAATAGCCGGTTTTTGATCGGCTATTTTTTTTGTGACAAGCTGGATTTGAAAGAAGGCGAGAACCATGTTAGCTTTGATGTACCACCTGATGGAGCAAATAGACGGCGAGAGAGGATTATGCCTGATGCCGTATTGTTGGGCTGCCAGGATAAAATTATGGCTACTGGACAGGCTTGACAGGAAGGATTCTATTCACAGACGGCGCGGAAAGGTATTTACCTCTTTGGTACTGGTTTTTTGTATATTGGACTTTACAGCATCATTTGTCAATGCTCTTCCGGAAGGCGAAAAAGTGGAGAATGGAAGCGCCATTTTTGAGCGGCCAAATGAGTCCACATTGAATATAATAGCTGGTAATGGTACTGTTATTAATTTTAATAGTTTCAATATAGCTGAAAATGAAGTCGTTAATTTTAACCCCAATGATCCCGCGCTGGCCGCGTCCACAAACGTTCTTAGCAGGGTTTCCGGGCCAAATCCCAGCTACATAGCCGGGACTCTCAATGCGAATCTTAATCTGTACTTTGTAAATACGAATGGTATACATTTCGCGCCTTCTGCCAAAGTTAACGCTAATAATCTGGTTGCTTCAACGCTCGATATATCCACAAATAACTTCATAAAGGGTAATTATGAGTTCCAGCAGAATTTAAAGTATAGCCAGATACTTAACGAGGGTTCTTTGACTGCCAATAACATAGCGCTTCTAGCAAGCTCAGTCCGCAACGCCGGGAACGGCATTATACTGGCCAGGGCAGGGACCGTTCACCTGGCTTCAGGGGATAAGGTCACAGTGGCGTTCGATATGAAAGGCCTCATGAATGTCGAGGTCAATGAAAAGACGACCGGTAAAGTTCTGGATATGCAGGGCAATACCGTAAAAGACGCTGTGGCCAATGCCGGTACCATCGAAGCTACTCAAGTCGTTATGAGCGCGAAGACCGCCAATGATATATTCGAGAATGCCGTAAATCAGACCGGTATAGTAAAGGCTACCGGATTCAGAGTGAACGAGAATGGTGTCATAAAGATAGTTTCGAATAACAAGGTTCAGGTATCGGGTACGCTTGAAGCCAGGAGCGGCGTTATAAGGGTTTCATCGGAGACCTTTACGGGTGTTACTGCGAAGTTAGTGACTGCGGGAGATACGTTGATAAGCTCAAATGGCGATATAGTCGTGGATGCCGATATAACCACGGATTCAGGCGATCTCGACCTTATTGCGGACGCGAACCTGGATGGAGTGGGCGCTTTTAAGCAGGTCAAAGGCACTTTTATAACGACCGTTAATTCAGGCGATATCACCATACAGTCGTCAGGCGCGGGTACGCTTGCCAATATAACCTCAGCAGGCGATCTTACGCTTAGAAAAGGCGGCGCGCCGGCCACATTCACCCAGTGGGCGGATTCCAGGATATTAACCGCGGGTTCTATCCTGATAGGCAGCGGCGTCACAGTTAACGCCGCTAATACCGTTTATGAGATAGGGCAGGATTGGCGTAATCTCGGATATTTCAATGCGGAACTCTCTAGCGTACGGCTGGTATCCGACCGGGAGGCGATAGTTTCAGGCGATAACACATTCAATAACTTCTCAGTCACGGTTCCCGGTAAGATAGTCAGATTCGATACGGAAGCGACCCTTATCATAGCAGGCACGCTCACTTTAAGAGGCGCGTATGGAAGGCTTCTCGTATTGACTTCGATAGAGCCTCCAAGCCAGTGGAAGATATTGCCGCAGGGCGATACGGATATATCGTATGTTCTGGTGGGGAATTGCATCAATATCCGCGGCCCTCCGCTAAAGGGAACACACAGTGATTCTTTAGGCAACCTCACAAACTGGGACCTGGATCCATATTGGGTGGGAGCGGGCGCGGATAATTTCTGGTCTACCGCGGCCAATTGGGATACGGGCACAGTTCCGATCTCAACCTCAATAGTAACGTTCGACGGCACCGCACACGGCGTTGTCGGCGCCAACCCCAACAAAAACTCCATAGTAGATTCCGGCTTCGCTGGTACGGTCGGAAGCCTTACCATATCCGGTTATACAGGAACGATTACACTTGAGCGTGACCTCACATTAAGCACAGCCGGCGGCAATACCGGTAAGTTCATCCAGTCTTCAGGCACCTTCAACGAAACGGTCGATTTTGACGGTTCTACAAGCCCGTATCAGCTCATAGTCCCGGCCGTCACCACCGAGTACTTCGAAAAACTCGGCGGCACTTTTAGGGATTACAACAATACATACGGTGGTATTGCCTCTGTGAGCGCGGTAGCCTACAGGGTTGACTCTGTAACTGACTTAGAAGCCATTGACACATCAGTTCCGAACCTCGCGAAAAGCTATGTCCAATACGGGAATATTGACGCCACAGCCGGCACCATAAGCCCCATAGGCAACGGCGTAAACTACTTCACCGGCACCTATAATGGCAACAGCTACACCATCTCCAACCTCACCATAAACCTCACCGCCGCCTCCACAACCGACATATATATAGGCCTCTTCGGCTATTCTACGGGCACCATCGAAAGCGTCGTTCTAACCGGCGCAAGCATCACCGGCACCGGCAAGCCCGGCACAAACGGTTCTGATGGCACCGACTCAACCGCTTCCGGAGTAAATGGGACACAAGGTTCAGTCACCAGCGCTGGCGATAATATTTATGTCGGCGGCCTGGCTGGCTGGAGCACAGGGACTATCAGCAACTGTTCTTTTGCCGGATCAGTAATCGGATATGGCGGCACAGGCGGCGTTGGCGGTCGCGGTGGTAACGGATTCCAGGGTAACGCCGGCATAGCGGGATCTACGGGTGCCGCCGGTAGAAACGGCTCCGCAGGCGGTATAGCTTACGTGGGAGGCTTGGTAGGATATGCCAATATAGGCGCTGTTATTGATAGTTCCAGCGCCGCGGCAACATTGAATGCTACAGGTGGTGCCGGCGGCGGCGGCGGTAACGGCGGAAATGGTGGCGCAGGAGGAACCGGAGCAGTAGGCGGGGCGGCCGGCGCAAGCGGCACCAATGCGATAGGCGGAGTCTCTTACGCCGGAGGGCTGGTCGGATATACAAACTTATCCACGATAACGTCTTCATCGGCTACCGGATCTGTCACGGCGATAGGCGGCGCCGGAGGTGATTCCGGGACCAACGGCTATGGCGGAGCCGGCGGGTCAGGTCAGCTGGGCGGCGCCGGCGGCGCGGCCGTTACAGGAGGCGCGGGCGCCGTAGTTTATGCGGGAGGCCTGGTAGGCTATAACACAGGCATAATACAGTCTAATTCTTTTGCGACAGGCGCCGTAAGCGCTACAGCCGGCGCAAGCGGCACCGCTTCGACAGGTGGGATGTCAGGAGCAAGCGGAACCGGTATCGCTACAGGCACAGCGCGTGTAGGCGGCGCGGGAGCAAACGGCGGCGCCGGCGCATACGCCTACGGCGGAGGGCTTGTAGGAATAAGCACTATCACAGGCGTCATCTCAAATTCTTACGCTAAAGGCGCAGTCACAATAATAGCTACCGCAGGTAAGAATGGATCGGCCGGCGGCGCCGGCGGCGCAGCCTCCTCAAACGGCGCTCAAACAGGAGGCATCGGCGGACAGGGAGGCTCAGGCGGCATAGGCGGATACGTTTACGCCGGAGGCCTGGTCGGACAAAACTTTAGCGTAATCACAACTTCGTATTCCGACACCGGAGCTGTAAACGCTACCGCAGGTCAAGGCGGCGCGGGCGCCACGGGCGGAGCGGGCGGCGTAAAAGGAACAGGCACCGCCGGCGTCGGAGGGGCATCGGGCGCGGGCGTAGCAGGCGGATACTCCTACACCGGAGGACTGGTCGGATATAATTCAAACATAATACAGACTTCTTCCTATTCAGAAAACTCTGTCACATCTTCCGGCGGCGCGGGCGGCGCGGGTGGGGCGGGCGTAACGGGATTACCCGGAATGCCGGGTCTTGCCGGCGGTAACGGCGGCACAGGTGGAACGCATTACGTCGGAGGCCTCGTCGGATATAACTTATATGGGGATATGACTTCTTCTCACGCCGACGGTGACGTTACGGCCACAGCCGGCGCCGGCGGCGCGGCAGGCAGAGGCGGCGATGGCGGAGTTGGCGCGGCAAACCAGGTAGGCGGAGCGGGCGTTGCCGGCGGCACTACGGCGGGCGTAGCCGGATACTGTTATTCCGGAGGCGTTGTCGGATATCTGGCATCAGGCGTCATAACGACATGCTATTCTACAGGCGATGTAAGCGCCACCGGCGGTACAGGCGGCGCGGGCGGCCGGGGCGGTGATGGCGCTTCCGGCGGCGCGATCGCTATAGGTGGAATTGGCGGTAACGCGACCGTAGCGGCTATAGGCGGATACGCCTTTGCCGGCGGTATCGCTGCGGAAAATAGAAGCGTCATAAAGAGCGGTTCCTACTCCACCGGAAACATCACAGCTATAGGCGGTCAAGGCGGAGACGGCGCGGTCGGTGGTGTGGGCGGGGCAACCGCAGGCGCGGTAGCCACCGGTGCTGCCGCCTCAGGCGGAACCGGCGCTGCGGGCGGCGCCGGCGGATACGCTTATGCGGGCGGTGCGGTCGCTAACAACGCCGGCTTAATAGAAAATTCCTATGCAGAAGGTTCAGTCACAGCAACCGGACAAAACGGTAAGACAGGAGGAAATGGCGGCGCGGGCGGTTCCGGCGCCTCAGGCACAACTCACAATGGCGGCGCGGGAAATACCGCAGGCGCTGGCGGTGCCGGCGGCTACGTTTACGGCGGCGGGCTTGTAGGATATAATTTTGGAATAGTAACAACCTCATATTCAAAGATAGGCCTTGTCACAATAACGGGTGGTAATGGCGCAACCGGCGGTCAGGGCGGCGCAGGCGCAGCCAAAGGTTCGGGAGTCGCGACCAACGGTGACGGCGGCGCATCGGGCGCGGGCGGCGCCGGCGGTATCGCGTACGCGGGCGGACTCGTCGGAAATAACTTGAGCATCATCCAGACAAATTCTTATTCCCAGAATACTGTCGTCTCATACGGCGGCGACGGCGGTGCCGGCGGCCAAGGCGTCGATGGCCTTGCCTCCAGAAACGGTATTGACGGCGCTTCGGGCGGCGGGGCAGGCGTTCTTTACCTGGGCGGCATCACCGGCAACAATCTTCTTATGGTCAGCGACTGTTGGTACACGGGGGCTTCTGTGACCGGCACGGCCGGTGCCGGCGGCCGAGGCGGCCGAGGCGGTCAAGGCGGAGCCGGCGGAAACGGCGGAGCCGGCGGCACAGCTATAGTGGGAGCCATCTGTTACGCCGGAGGGCTGGTCGGATATAATAACTCAGGCACTGATATTTTAAATTCTCATTCGACAGGCGATGTTATAGCTTACGGCGGCGCGGGTGGCGCCGGCGGCCGGGGCGGTGATGGCGGAAACGGCGCGGCAAGCCAGGCCGGTGGAATAGGAGGGGCGGCCAAAGGGGGGCTTACCGGAGGTATTTCTTACGTCGGCGGCTTAATAGGCAATAGCTTTATCGGTAACCTCGCTTCGTGTTACTCCGAAGGAGATGTTACCGCATATGGCGGCGCCGGTGGAGCCGGCGGCCAGGGCGGCGCGGGCGGCACAGGAAACGCTGCCGCCGGCGGCGCAGGTGGAGCCGGATTTGCCGGCGGTGCCGGCGTGGCCGCTTACGCCGGAGGTATCGTAGGGCTGGCGAACTTAGCCATTATAACTTCCTGCCATTCTCACGGAGATACTCTGGCAACAGGCGGCACCGGCGGCCTCGCAGGCCAGGGTGGCGCCGGCGGCGCTAGCTCCGGAGGCGCGGGCTTTATCGGCGGCATAGGATTAAACGGCGGTGCGGGCGGCGCAGGCGGCACCGCTTACGCCGGCGGTATTGCCGGACAGAACACAAATAGCGTAATACGGACTACATCCTACGCCCTTGGAAATGTCACCGCTCTCGGCGGCGCAAGCGGTAACGGCGCAGTCGGCGGCGCGGGCGGCGCATCGGGGGCAAACTTAAACATCGGAAACGCCGCTTCCGGCGGAACAGGCGGCGCGGGCGGCGCGGGCGGTGTTAGTTACGCCGGAGGCCTGGTCGGATATAATACGGGTCTAATCACCGACTCTTACGCCGAAGGCGTAGTCATATCGACCGGTGCACCCGGAAAAATCGGTCTCTCCGGCGGCGCGGGCGGCGACGGTTCCGCCGGCCTGTCAGGTCATGCCGGCTCGGCCGGATCGATATCAGGCGCGGGCGGCGCCGGCGGTTACGCTTACGGCGGAGGCGTGGCAGGATATAATTCCGCGGCGATCACCACATCATATAACGAGGTTGGCTCTGTAACGGTTACAGGCGGCGCCGGAGCCGCAGGCGTCGTGGGCTTAGCCGGCTCTGCCGGCGGAACGGGCGCCATAGCCGGTACCGGCGGTACGGGCGGAGCGGGCGGAGTTGGCGGCTATGCTTACGCCGGAGGAGTAGTAGGATATAATATCGCGAGCGGTATCATTCGGTCCTCCTCTTATGCCAAAATATCTGTTGATGCTACGGCCGGTGAGGGCGGCGCCGGCTTAGCCGGTGGCCAAGGCGGATCCCGCGCCTCAGGCGGATCCGGCGGGCTTGGCGGCACAGGCGGCACAGTTTATTCCGGAGGACTGGTCGGATATAATCTCGGAACAATAAGCTCTTCTTACGCTACCGGTAATGTCACAGGTCTTGCCGGGTTATCAGGCGCATGCGGCAGGGGTGGCGACGGCGGCTCGGGCTCGACGGCCGGCACGGGCGGCGCGGGAGGCGCAACATCTACTATAGGCGGGCTGTCTTATGTCGGAGGACTGGTAGGATATAATGATACGGGCGCGAATATTCAGTTTGCCTCTTACGCGACCGGTGACGCTACCGGCACAGGCGGCCAGGGCGGCGCGGGTGCGCCGGGCGCAAACGGAGGCTCTGCTACCGGAGCTTCTCAGGCCGGGCAGCCGGGAATAGCCGGAATAGTCGGCGGCGCGGGCGGGCTGTCTTACGTAGGAGGACTGATAGGATATAACTTAGCTATAGTAATGACTGATTGTTATGCCGAAGGCGATGCTACCGCTATAGGCGGTAAAGCCGGACAAGGCGGCTCGGGCGGCTCGGGCGGGTCAAGTGGCGCAAGCGCTATCGGAGGCGCGGGAGCCGTGGGTGGCGCCGGCGCTATAGGAGGAGTCGCAATAGCCGGAGGCATTATCGGTAACAACGCTTTAATCGGAACCACTACCTTGCCTCTTCCTGTCACCACCGGAAACGTCAGCGCGCGTGGCGGCGACGGCGGCGCGGCCGGCGCATGCGGATCCGGCTCTACAGGCGGCTCGAGTGCCGTAGGCGGGGCAGCCGGATCGGGCGGCGCAACAGTTGCTCTCGGAGCCGGTGGTGCAGGCGGCGCAAGTTATGCCGGAGGAATCATAGGCTACAACGGCGTTATACTTACAACGATAAATTCAACTGC
>Ga0247841_10004487_pt1 | contig 23891 bp, 22 predicted proteins | sample LaCruzMarch2015__2_FD_192410 | JGI IMG/M metagenome (GOLD analysis project Ga0247841, IMG submission 192410) | Freshwater microbial communities from meromictic Lake La Cruz, Castile-La Mancha, Spain - LaCruzMarch2015_18m | ecosystem: Environmental > Aquatic > Freshwater > Lake | place: Spain... | reverse complement strand
ATAAACAATTATGGCCGGAAGTAACAAAAACCAATACAACCAAGCATTAAAATCATTAATAATTAATGAACCTAAATTACCGCGAAGTAAGGCGTTAACTAAACCGATGACAACAAATACTCCAAAAATTATAAAATATTTGCCGTACGCAAAATTTTTCAAGCGGATATAATATTCACTTTGGGTTTTATGTTTAACAAGTTGCCAGACAAACTGAAGTAAAAAAACAAAGAGCACGGCAAACCAGAGGGCCATTCTTATGGGTAACTGAAATCCCCCAATTGGCAAAACAAAAAGATGACCCATCGAGCCAATAAACAATTCGCCCAAAACCATTAATAGACTAAATTCTAATTTGTAAAAACTGAGTAGTAAACAGGCTATGACTAATATTAAAAACACAAATATATTTATTCCTGAGAAAACTAAAGCTAAATATGAAAAAATCTCGACCGCCATGAATAGACCGAGATAAATTAATATTTTGCGAGTTGGACCAATGTTAATCATATTTCTAATTACCATTATAAAAATCCACTTGATCACCAATCTGTATATTATTTTGTTGGCAGTATCCGCCTGGTAGTTCCAGGGCCATATTAATAGGTTCAAAGCTTTTGTAATAATTTATTGGCTGCTTCCCCTCTGGCATTAAATTCCTATTAATTTCCACAATCCTATTATTAACAATAAAAAGCAAGTCTAGAGGAAAGTTCATATCCCGCATGACAAATTCTCCCTTCTGCTTTTCCGGAAAAATAAATAACATCCCGCAATCGTTACATAAAGAGGCGCGCTTACTCAAGCCTAAATATTGGTTATACGGACTTAAGGCAACTTCAACCCTAATTACTTTATCATTTATTTTTATTTGTCTAAAAGAATTAACCCTTTCTTTTTTGTTAATTACGCCAAGAACGCTGATACTAATTAAAAAAAACACCAAAAAAAGTATTCCCGCCAAGATAATCTTTTTTCTAGGCAAGCCCATGTTTTTCTTTTATAATTTTAACCGCTTTATTATATTTTTTTACCGCCCCAAGAAAAGGAAAGTATTTATAGGCTAAGGCCGGTAACCAAGAACTAATCGTTCCTCCCGGCGTAACGGTAAATAAAACTTGAGGCACATAAACACCAATTTTTCCCTCTTCAAGCATCGTTAACCATAAATCCCAGTCTTGTAGTTTTTTAATATTCTTGTCCCAACCCTGAGCCGGATAATCTGTTCGCCGAATTAATGACATGGTATGAATATAGGGCATTTTTCGGAGTTTATCAGGATCAAAGTCGCTTAACTTAAATAGTTTTTTACCCCACATAAACGAGGAGTAGGCATAGCTAACACTCGGATTTGCTTCTAAATAAGCCAGAAGAATTTCTAATGCTTGGGGATGTAAAATAGCATCAGCATCGCAAAAAAATATATAATCACCTTTGGCTTCTTGATAACCGCGATTTCGAGCAGCTGGTGCTCCTTGATTAGATTGGTTTATAAATAAGTAGTAATTGGGAGAATTCAATCTTTGCATATATCGTCCACACAAAATTTCTACGCCATCAGTCGAACCATCATTAACAATTATAACTTCAAAATCCTTATAACTTTGACCATTAATACTGGCCAAAGTTTTAATTAACTTACTCGCTTGATTATAAACGGGAATAATTATCGAAATCATATTTATCTATTTAATAAATTTACAAAAAGTTGCCGCTTGTTTTTCCCAATTAAATTCGCGAACTGCCCTATCATGACCTTGCTTGCCTAAACGTTCGCGCAAAGCCGGATCACTCATCAGACGTACAATTGAGCGCCCAATTTCATCAACCTTGTCAGGGTCGACTAATAGGCCAGTCTCCTCATCAACAACTGCATCACGAACTCCTCCCGAAGTTCCAGCAATGACTGGTTTGTTGCATAAATTTGCTTCCAAATAAACAATCCCAAATCCTTCAAAATCGCCAGAAATATCGCGCGACGGCATCACAAAAATATCGCATAATTTAAGCCAAGCCCATTTTTCAAAATCCTTTAATTCGCCGAGAAAAATGATTTTTTTGACAAATTGCAGAGGCACTAATTGTTTCAAATATTCTTCTCGTGGGCCAGCTCCGGCAATAAAGTAAATTAATTTATGACTAAGTTCCTCAGGCAGTTGTGCTAAGGCCTCAATCGTCCGGTCAACCCCCTTTCTTTTAACTAGTCTACCCAAACTTAAGAGAATTATTTTATCCTCTAAATTATAGCTATTCTTTATATTTTCAATATCATCAGGGTCTGAATCAGGCACACCACCCTCGATCCCCGGGTTAACGATCGTTGTTTTATTCTTCACACTCGGCAAGAATTCAAATAGTTTTTCTTGCACAAAGCTATTGGCGCAAATAATATTATTAGCCTTTTTTAAAATTAATCGGCTAAGTAATCTTTTATGCGGACTTCGCAGGGCAAAAGCAAAATCCATCCCATGCAGAACGACCGCGTATTTAACAGGTTTGAAAAAGGAAACAAGAAAGGCGGCTGTGCCCAGAGGCAATATTTGACCGACAATTAAATAGTCTATTTTGTCTTGTGTTAATTTCCTTTTCAGAGAAAAAATTGAGGGTAGCCAGGCTAAAATTCCCTGCCGCGGCAATAATTCTTTTTTATTATTATCAAGAACCACGAGTTTTTCATCAATTGGCCAATACTTAGCCAGATTCCCATAATAGTTAGCGACACCGCCATTAAAAGGAGGGTATTCAAGAGTAAATAATAGAGTTTTCATATATTAACGTTTGAAAGATTGCCTAATACTATTTAAGTCGGCTTTTTGAAAACCACCCAAAACAAATAAAAGTCCAAAATAAATAACAGCACCCATTAAGGTAGCGACAAATACATTTAAATAAGTCTTACCTAAATATATAATCAGACCCATCGCAACTGATGCTAATAAAACTTTAGCAAATATTTTTAAATTTTTGGTCGATCGATAAATAATTATTTTTTTTACTTGGTATATTCCTAAAATAAACATTAGTACATTTGTAAATAACATGGTGATACTCGCACCAACCGCCTGATAGCGTGAAATCAATAACAAATTTAAAACGATGCTTACCACCATTACAATTCCCATGTTAAATGTATTTTTTTTCTGTTGGTCACAGGCGTTAAGTAATGAGCCAATGGGAAAATTTATAAATATAAAAAATAAAGAAATTATGGAGATCTGCAAAGGAAGAAGCGCCCCGCCGTAGCCCGCTTTAAAAAGCAAAATAATTTTATCAGCTAAAACAATCGCGCCCACGATAATCGGCAAAGAAATGATTATTAAATAATTCATTGCCCGCTCAAAAGAAATCACTAACTGATCGCGGTTAGTCTGCCAATATGAACTCATGGCGGGATACAAAGAGGCGGTAAAAGCCATGGGCAAAAATTGTAAAGCAAAAATTATTTTGAACGCAATTTGATATAGGCCGACTTGTTCATCGCCTGCGAGGACGGACAAAAACACAGAATCAAGATATGTATAAAGACGTTGGAAAATTGCGTAAACGGCGAATGGCCAACTAATAATTAAGATTTCTTTTATTAACAACTTGTCAAAAGCAAACTTAATCGCAATTTTAAGTTTATTTTTTAAAATCGCGAGTGAATAACTAAAATTAAAAATACTAGCGATGGCGAGCGCAAACATCGCGGGGATTAAACCACCACCGAGCAAAAGGGCCCCGTAACCAAAGACTAAAACAATTAGTTGGAATATGACTGAGGAAATACTTTCATACTTTAAATTGTGATAACCGCGAATTACCGCAAAAAAAGTAGAGGTAAATGAATCCAAAACCATGCAAATAGAACAAATATAGACTAAATTGCGCGTCAGAGGGTCATAACCGAGTAAATTAATCAAAATAAAAACCGCCGCCAAGGATAAAATGGCCAGCGGCACTTTTAGAGATAAAATATTAGCAAACCAATGCTCGGAGCGCCCCGCGTCTTTAGCCACTTCTCTAGTCAAGACATTGGCGAAACCCAAGTCAATAAATATAGCGAAAATCGTCGTGAAAGATAGAGCAAAATAATACTTACCTAAATTAGCCGGACCGACATAACGAGCGAGAAGTGTAAAGTAGGTAAAAGAGATGATTTTTTGCAAAATCAACGCAAGTGTTAAATATGAGGTATTTTTAGCAATATTACTTATTTTGGTCATACGTCATCTGGCTTTTATTATAGCAATTTACCTCATTTTAGTGAAGCAGGCACTTGATTAAATTTCAGAGTTATGATAACATAATACTACCATAATTTAAAGATATTCAATAGTTCAAATTTTATTAAATATCAATAAAATTTTTTTATTTATATGAAGAAAGACATCCACCCAAAATATTACCCGAACTGCAAGGTTTCCTGCGTTTGTGGAAATACGTTTACAACCGGCTCAACTGAACCGGAAATTAAAGTTGAACTATGTTCAGCTTGTCATCCTTTCTATACCGGCAAGCAAAAATTAGTCGATACGGCTCGTCGCGTCGAAAAATTTGAGGCCAAGGTTAAAACTAAGGATACACTTAAAGATAAAAAAGGCAAAAAAGTTAAACGCGCTGCTCGAGCGGTCGTTAGAGCTAAAAAAGAAGTAGTCGTCAAAACGAAGGATATTAAAAAAATAGCTCAGGTAAAACTCAACAAAAAATAGCTTCATAAAGAGCAATCAGTTTAAGTTTGTAGTATTCGTGCTACAATTATAACTGATTGCTTTTTTGTTAAGCTAACTATATTAATAGACAAATAAAATATGTACGAGGATATAAAACTAAAATTTAATGAATTGGAGCAGAAATTAATGGAACCAGAACTCCTTAAGGATTCTAAAGCCATGATTAAGGTTTCTCAAGATCATGCGAGCCTTAAGAAGGTTATAACATTAGTTTTGGAATTAGAAAAAATTGAAGATAATATCAGCCAAAATCTCGAAATAATTAAAACCGAGCCAGAGGGAGAAATGAGAACCATGGCGAGCGACGACCTACTTGCCCTAAATGAACGCGCTGCTAAACTAAAAGATGAAATCGAGGAAGAAATTCACCCCGCCAGCCCAAATGACAAAAAAAATGCCATTATGGAAATACGGGCGGGCGCCGGTGGCGACGAAGCCGCTCTATTCGCTGGCGACCTTTTTCGCATGTATTCAAGGTATTGCGAACGCCAAGGCTGGAAATTGAGCTTAATCGACTCGGCTGTCATCGGCATTGGTGGTTTTAAAGAAGTAATATTTGAAGTTAAAGGCGCTGGTGCTTTTGGCTACCTCAAATTTGAAGCTGGCACCCATCGCGTGCAACGGGTCCCAGAGACAGAAAAACAAGGTCGCGTTCATACTTCAACCGCGACCGTCGTGGCCCTACCCGAAGCAGAAGAAGTGGATGTTGAGATTAAGGCTAATGAAATTAGAATCGATACCTTTTGCTCATCTGGTCCAGGCGGCCAAAGTGTTAACACAACTTATTCCGCTATTAGAATTCTTCATCTCCCTACCGGTCTAATCGTAAGTTGCCAAGATCAAAAATCACAACATCAAAATAAAGAAAAAGCGCTGCAAGTTTTGCGCTCGCGCCTACTTGCCAAACAAGAAGAAGAACGCCTAGCTGAGCAATCTAGCACACGAAAAATTCAAGTTGGTGACGGCGATCGCTCGGATAAAATTCGTACTTATAACGTTCCGCAAGATAGAGTCACTGACCACCGCATCAATCAATCATGGCATAGTATTACAAGAATTATGGATGGAGAAATTTCCGAGATTGTGTCCGCCCTTAGAAAAGCCGATAAAGAGAAACAAACAGCTCAATAAGTATTAAAAAAGCGACCCCGAAAGATCGCTTAATAGCTTAGACAATTATGTCCGCTTTTTTGACAACAATATAATGGAAAAGACCGACATTAACTTCCTTCAAAGCATTTAACTTTAAAAAATTACTACGGCGCAGTCTTCTCATCAATTGTCTATCAGAAGCAATTAATTTCACGACTTTGGTATCTTCACCTTTAAAATTCTTGGGATCAATCTCGTAAAAAATAATTTGCCCATCGATACTGGGGTCAAACTTTGCAAAGAACGCAATTATCTCGGTTTCGACGGCATATTTGCTTGCTTTGAAACCAAATAGTTCAATTGTTAACATGGCGATTCTCCTTTCTATCTTTATTTTTTGGCCAATATAAATGTAGCAAATTAATGACTTTTTTACAAATTTTAAAACAATCATCTCTTCTCCCCAAAGAAACCGAGATATTGGTCGCCTTTTTGTTACACGTAAGTCGCGAGCACCTCTTGACCCATCCTGAAATAAATTTATCCCCGACTATTTATAAAAAATTTTTAAACCTGGAAAAAAAGCGTTTAGCGGATTGGTCAATTGCTGTATTAATCGGTGAAAAAGAATTTTACGGTTTGACTTTTAAGGTTGATAAAAACGTCCTCGTTCCGCGTCCAGAAACTGAAATAATCATCGATGAGATTAAGCAACTAAAAATCAAAAAACCATTAATTGTTGATCTCGGCACTGGATCCGGGGCAATTATTACCGCGCTGGCTAAAAATATTAAATTAAATGGAGCTGAATTTGCTGCTGTTGATATTTCTGCCCTGGCTTTAAAAATCGCTAAACAAAACGTAAAAATTCATAAATTAGATAGAATAATTAAGTTTTATCAAGGCAATCTGCTCGAGCCGATTCAAAAAAAATTGTCCGGCAGAAATCTAATTATTGCGGCCAATCTTCCCTATCTTACTAACAAACAAATTGCCGCTTCGCCTAGTATTAAAAGAGAGCCTAAATTAGCTCTCAACGGTGGAATAAACGGTCTTAAATACTACCGGGAATTATTTAAACAACTAAAACGAGTTAACTATAATTCCCTATCTTTAATCATAGAAATTGATCCCGCACAGACAACCGCGTTAAAAGCATTAATTAATATCAATTTCCCGCTAGCAATTATCCAAACATTAAAGGATTATTCCAGGCAGAATCGTTTTATATTACTTAAGCATTTTGTTTTATCCGGCAAATAAAAAATCCGATTTTAATCGGATTTTTTAGTAACTTATGCAAATAACTTCAATTATTTTTTACCTGCTTCTTTTTTAGCATCAGTTGTCGCAGGTATTGCCGCGCCGGCAACTGGTGTAGCTTCCACAGGTTTAACTTCCTCTACTTCAACTTTAGGTTCAACTACCATGACGATTACGTCTTCAGGATTGTTATGAATCAACCTAAAGCCACTTGGCAATACAATATCCGCGATGGTAATTACATCATCAAATGTATTAAGCCCAGAAATATTTATATCAATATGGTCTACTAAATCACTTGGCAAACATTCAACCTCCAATTCATGAATTTCTCTCATAAGCATTCCGCCCAATTCTTTAACTGCCTTGGACTCGCCCACAAAATGAAGCGGAATTTCGGTATTAATTTTTTCCTTCATGTTAACTTGATAAAAATCAACATGGGAAAAAGTATTTTTTAAAACGTCGCGCTGTGTGTCTTTTACTAAAACCTTAACCTCGCCCTGACCAAAATCAAGACTGATTAAATTTGATTCGCCTGATACTAAAAATATTTTTTCAAAGTCAACCTTTTTTAGTTTTAAACTCTGATTAGTTACCCCTTTTCCGTACAAAACGGCGGCAATAAAGTCAGGTGTTAACTTTTCGTTTTTTTCTTTTTTTTCTGCTCGTAAGTTTAAGTCCATAGATTTAATAGCTAATTTTCGATTTAATAATTATATTTTCAATTATCCCCACTAATATTAGCAAAGATAACAAGGAACTGCCCCCATAGCTGACAAACGGCAGCGGTAGGCCCACGACTGGCATAATTCCTAGATTCATACCAATATTAATAAACATTTGAATAAAAATCAAGCCAGCCGCCCCGATTATAAAATAAATGCCAAAATCATTATTAATTTTTTTTAAAGTTTTAAAACAGCGAAAAAAGAACAATGAGTAAAAGCCTAGTATAAGCAAAACGCCCAACAACCCTAATTCCTCGGCAATAACGGCAAAAATAAAATCATTCTGCGCTTCGGGTAAGAATTTAAGCTGAGATTGAGACCCAAAACCGACCCCTTTACCGGTCAAGCCTCCGGATCCGACCGCAATCATTGCCTGGGAAATATTATATCCTGATTCCAAGGAATTAGCGGAAGGATTTATAAAAGTCATAATTCTTTCCTTTTGATATTCTTTAAATAGTAAAAACCAGGATATAGTAAATATGACTATTACCGCGAGACCAACAATTAAAAAATATCTCTTCGGAAATCCAGCCGCAATAATCATAACGAGCCAGATGGCGCCAAGAATTAAGGATGAGCCAAAGTCCGGCTGCAATAAGACTAAAAAAATTAGAAGAAATGCACTACCGGCAGATATAAAGAAGTGACGCGCCGTTTTAATTTTTGTAGCCAAACCGGAAAAATAATTGGCCAGAAACAAAATAAGAATAATTTTAATAAATTCAACTGGCTGTAAACCAAAACCAAATATATTAAACCAGCCCTTAGTCCCGCGAATAACGGAACCGAATATTAAAACCAAAATCAAAACTATTCCTCCGATAATATAAAGATAGGGGCTAAAGCTTTTCAAAAAATATGAATCAACGAAGGTAAATAAAAAAAGGAGTATTATCCCCACACCAGCAAAAAATATTTGTTTTTGAAAATTGATCAAACTAAATTTCTCCTGGCCAAGGGCCACGCTATAAATCTCTACCAAACTAAAAGCAATTAAAAGAATCACGGCGGCAAAAATCAACCAGTCAAAATTTTTCAAATACAACCTTAATCGACTAAGCATATAATGAGTGAGTTATAGTGAATTTATTGCGATCCTTGATAATTTAAATAAACACTATCGTCCAAAAGATTTATAATCGGTCTAATCTCTGTCCGCGTCACGTTACCTAAACCACTAGGCCAACTCAGGCGCACATTTTTCGTTTCGCCGGAAATAAAATTTTTCAATAAATAGCTATTGATGCCGACTAAACTTTGACCGCTGTAAAAAGTAATTACTAAAGGCACTTCTCGATAACCGAAATTAGTATTATTAACGATTGAAAATTCTAAAAGATCTAATTTAATTTTTTCAGACAATCCACTTTTCTCCGCCAGAACTAGCTTTAAATTTTCAACACGAAAATTTAAACGCTCGTTAGAGTAAGTGGTCCAATTAGGAATTTTTCGGTTATCAAATCTCTGCCAACCTATACTAGTTATTTTGAAACCAACCGCTGCTTGATTGTCCATTTTCTGGCCCAAGGCGGCTGCGTATTTTGTTTCTCCGGGAAGAATGAAATCACTACCACATTGTATATTTGTTTCGTCTGTATAAAAACAAAATGAATAAGTTCCGCTATACTTATCGTTCGGATTTTTTATATCGACCACCATATCATAGCCTTCTCCACTTCTAAAAACTTGGGGCGAACCGACAATTATATCACTAACCTGTCGTGGTGAAAGAATATTAACGTTAACCGGATCAATTTCCGCGCCGCTTAAAAAATAGATTATATAATTATAAGTCGAGTAGACAAAGAAAAATAGAGAAAGGGCAATCAAAAAAATAACAATCGCTTTCATTATTTTTGCTCGACTTTCCGAGAGCCAGAGACCAAAGTTCATTTTTTTTAAACTTAAACCATCCCTGTCCTTATATTTATTGAGATTTATCTCAGGCTTATTTTCGTCTTTTGACATAATTATGTTATAATTGAGCTAGCTATCATAGCATAGCATAATTTAATAAAAATTTAAATATTTTTATGTTAGAAATTAAAATTCCTCTAAGCGTACCCTTCTCAAAAAAAGCCGAATTTAAAAGCAATTATAAGCTAGCGACGGCCGGGACGGGTCGTCTGCTCCTAATTGCCGGTGATCAAAAAGTGGAGCATCTTAATGATGATTTCTTTGGTTCTGGTATCTCTAAGGAAGATGCGAGTCCCGAGCATCTATTTAAAATCGCTGCCGGCACTAAAGGCGGGCTGCTCGCGACTCATCTCGGATTGATTTCTCAATATGGTGCTAAATATCCTCGCATTCCTTACCTAGTAAAAATAAATGGTCGTACAAATATTGGGACGAGCGCCGACAAAAATTCTAGTAAATGCTGGTGGAAAGTTGAGGACGTAGTCACCTTTAAAAAACAGTCGAAGTTAAATATTGTTGGCATTGGCTATACTTTATATTTAGGAGGCGAATATGAAGCAAAAATGCTCTCTCAAGTCGCTAAAGCTATTTGGGAAGCGCACCAATATGGGTTAATCGCCATTCTTTGGGTTTATCCGCGTGGTAAAAATATCAATGAAGAATCCATTCATACTATTGCCGGTGGAGCCGGAGTAGCTAGCTGCCTGGATGCTGACTTCGTCAAAGTAAAATATCCTTATGGAGCAAAAAATAACAAACTAGTGGCTGAAAAATATCGTGAAGTGACATTGGCAGCCGGTCATACTAAAGTAATATGTGTCGGAGGCAGCAAGCGTAATAATCAGGAAATGTTAAAAACTACTTCTGAGCAAATTAGTATCGCCGGGACAGATGGTTTAGCTATCGGTCGAAATCTTCATCAGCGCTCACTCACCGATGCCATTAAGTTAGCCAATGAGCTCAGCAAAATTATTCATGGTCAGACTAATAAAAAATCATTATTCCTTGGACTTTTTTAAAATAGCCAGTAATCACTTAAACCAAAAAAACCTCTTTATGAGGTTTTTTTGTAAACAATATAAAGCTTAATTAATTACTATTTAAACCCTTAACTTCCACTTGAATTCTTTCTGGCAAGCGCGGGGCTCGATTTATAAATGAAGGGAAAAAGCTTACTTCATAGCTTTCAATTTCGGGGAAGGTTTTTAAATAATTTTCTAATTGCTCGCGATTTAAATTAACCAGCTGCTTCTTGTCAATAATTTCCGTGTTATTTTTTAAAACCATCACGCCGCCGAAGTTAGCTTTAATGGCCGCTATCCCGGTTTTAGAATCATAATTATCAAAAATATAGGTTAATTTATCCGCACTAAAGTTTGATAACTCCTTATCATCGGGCACAAGCAGGGCTAATTTTGCGGCTGCTAATTTAGCGGCTTGATCTTTAGAAAAAGTAACAATAACTAAATCAACCTGCGCCTTTATGGAAAACTGCTCTTTTGCCTCACCCGCTTTAGCATCGACTGCAAAGCTTGCTTGGCCTGAACTATCATACAAAACTCCCTCATTCACCGAGTTTGCCTGCTGACTAAGCTTAGCCTTAGCGAGCAATAAATCATTCATTTCCTTGGTTGCTTTCTCAATATCGCTCGCTTTAATAAATCTTTTTATTTTTTGACGATAAACAAAATCATCGCTACTTTCGGCATAAATTTTATCTTGTAAACCTAACCAAAGCCCAGGAATAGTAAATTTAGTCGCCTTAATAGCCATGTCTTCGCTTGGCTTCTCTACATAAACATCAGTCTTCACTTCTCCGCCAGCTGGTACCGTTATTCCCTCTTTTAGTCTAAATAATTTATTATCTGGACTCAAAATTCTAGTCGTGGCGACTAAAGCCTGACTTTTCGCGGAATTATTTATGACTGTTACTTGGCCATAAATTTCATCACCAATAAATTCTTCACCCGTTGCTTCAAAAGTTTTTTCTTCGCTGACAGTTAATTCGGTCACCGTGCCCTCAACTTTTTCACGAAAATCAGTCTCTGGGTTTTCAGGCATGGTGCCATCAGGCTGAACTTTTAGCAGCAAGCTGTCGTTTATTGCTTCACCCTTAGGCGTTATAATAACAGTGGCTTTTGAAAAAGAAAAATAAAAAACAACTACAAGTAAAATAACGGTAAAGGCGACAAAACGCCAAACTAACTTACGATATAGATTAACGCTTTTTCTAACTGGTGGCCTATCTTCCTTGTTTTTCGATAATTTGCAAGATGATTCTGGAAATGCTTCGGGCTTCTCTTCTTTTATTTCGGTAACTAATTCCGAATAAAATTTCTTTTGCTGATCGATTTCATTAAGTTCATTATCAACCTTATCAACCTTATCGATATTATCAATCTTATCATCCTTATTATCCTTGTCAGCAGTGGCGTCTAGATTGGCTTCGCTAGATTTAATATTAATTTCTTCTTCAGCCACTTTTTCCCCAAGACCCTCCATATCACCTGCCTTAAATTTTGGTAATTCGGGAAAGAAATTTGCATCATCGTCATCCTCATCCTCAATCACATCAACAACAACAGTCTTCGCTCTTTGCGACTCTATTTTCTTTTTAATTGTTTTCTTGACCGAACTAAGCTTTTTTTCTAATTTTTTTTCACTTAATACGTCCGGATTTTTTTTTACTCTAGGCATAATATCAAAAAGAAATTTAAATTTGTTATTTAAAAAAAGTTAACTAAAAAGTTAACTTTATTATACCAAAATTTTTTAATTACGGCAATTTGTGTCATCGCTTTTTCCAAATATGCAGTGAATAAATAAAAGCGATTGTAAAAACAAGGCCGGTAAACATAAAGATATACCTGGCTGCCTCCAGATCTCGCTCAACCCAGTTGTAAATAGACTGGCAAATATCTGAATTAAATGAAAGAACGACGGCAATCCAACTTATGGCCATAGAAATGGCTGAGGAAATAAGAGGAACAAGAGTGGTGCGACGTAATTCGGGTGCACCTCCTTCCGGGGTTAGTGTTTCTGAATCCATAAACAAGATTTTTGTGATTACTAAATTGATTATTTTGCAATTTTAATTATATCTCCAAGTTTATCCATTAATTTATTTTGTAAATTTTCACAGTTGGCGACTCGGAATGCCGTTTTAATTATTTTGGCTTTTTCATTTTCAATAATTTTAAAATAGACTTCATTTTCACCGGGATATAGAGAAAAAATCTCTTTTAAATCGACTAAATTTTGCGCCGTTAAATCGGACAAAAAAATTATTCTAAGCGGATTGCTCGGTGGCGTCACGAGACTTGATTCAATTTTAGGGGCCTTACTTGAACTTTCGTTATTTTTCCATTTATTTTGATAACTTGGCTTTGGTGGTCCAGCTTCCATTAGAGTACGCTTAAAATCATCAATTGATTTTTGGGGTTCAGTTGGGCTAAGTACGACCACTCGGTTAACCAATACTTTTATTTCTCTATCCTTTTCCGAAACCTTACCATCAATAATTAGCGCCTGACCTTCCACCCAAATATTCAGCGTTTCTCTATATAAACGCGGGAATATTAATAATTCGACCGTATTAGTTGCATCTTCTACTTTTACAAAAAGCATTGATTCGCCCTTTCTAGTTAGAATTTTTTTAACGGTAGAAACTATGCCAGCCGTAATTACCCGCTCTGATCCTTTATGTTGGCTTAATTTTATCAAAGGAATAGCGTAATTTGCTAAATACGGACGGTAGGCGTTATAGGGATGCTCGCTCACATATAATCCGAGTAATTCTTTTTCCCAAATTAATTTCTCATTTTGTTCGGCCGGCGCTGATGGATTTAAAGTAACCCGGTTAAGATTAATCGCTGATGGCAAATCAGAGAACAAACTACTTTGCTTGCTTTCTCTAATTTTTGCTAATTCCTTATTGTAATTTAATAGTTTTTCCATGTTCGCGAGTAGTTCACCTCGTTCACCAAAGCTATCCATGGCACCACTTTTGACCAAACTCTCTAACGATTTCTTATTTAAATCTTTGTCGGTCACTCTTTCGAGTAAATCAAAAATATCCTGGAATTGACCTTTTTCTTTGCGTTCCTTAATTATTACATCAACGATATGCTCACCCACATTCTTTATTGCTTTGAGTCCGAAACGAACAGTCTCAACCTTTTCATTGGCTTGGACAGCTCTATTTTCCTTTGTCCCAGCTGTTACTACCGTAAAAGTACCAAATGACTCATTAATATCAGGCGCCATAATCTTTATGCCCATATTCCGACATTCTTCTATTTCAATGGCGACTCTATCCGTATCACCCTGGTCAGACGTTAAAAGAGCCGCCATAAACTCAACCGGCCAATGAGCCTTAAGATAAGCGGTTTGATAGCCAATCATCGCATAGCAAGCGGCGTGGGACCGATTAAAACCATAGCCAGCGAAAGGCTCAATAAAGGAAAAAACTTTTTCACCCAATTCTTTATAAACGCCATTTTTAACACAACCTTCAATGAATTTTTCTTTTTGCTCGGCCAAAAGCGAAGCAATTTTCTTACCCATCGCTTTTCTTAAAACATCGGCTTGACCCATGGTAAAACCGGCTAAATCTCGGGCGATTTGCATAACCTGCTCCTGATAAATCGCTACGCCGTAAGTCTTTTCTAAAATAGGCGCTAACTTTGGATGTAGGTACACGACTTTTTTCTTTTGGTGTTTACCGTCAATATAGTCAGGAATCCATTCCATCGGTCCCGGACGATATAAAGCGACCATCGCGATAATATCTTCAAAAACTGTGGGTTTTAATTCGCGCAAATATCGTTTCATGCCCGATGATTCAAATTGAAAAACACCGGTTGTTTCTCCTTCCTGAAATAATTTATAAGCCTGGCTATCGTCTAGGGGAATTTCATCAATATTTATTTCAAGCCCGCGTGTATTTTTAATGATTTTAAGGGCTGATTCAATAATCGTTAAATTCTTTAGACCGAGGAAGTCCATTTTCAAAAGACCCAAATCCTCAATCGGGTGGAGCGAGTACTGCGAGATAATACTGCGATCAGAAGATGAGGCATATTGAATAGGCACGTATTCAGTCAAAGGATTATCGGTAATTAGAACTCCGCAAGCATGAGTCGAGGCATGACGAGCTACGCCTTCTAAGCGTCGTGCATAGTCTAATATCCTTTTGGCGGCGGCATCATTCATATACAAATCCTTCACTTCCGGCACAGTTCTAATCGCCTCATCGAGCTTCATAAACATCGGAATACTCTTGGAAATTTTATCGCAAAATTCGTAAGGTTCATCTAAAACACGGCCCACATCGCGAACCGCCGCTCGCGCCGCCATAGTCCCAAAAGTTATAATTTGGGCAACATGGTCATGTCCATATTTCTCGCCGACATAATTTAAAACTTCACCGCGACGGATATCGGCGAAATCCATATCAATATCCGGCATGGAGATACGCTCCGGGTTTAAAAATCTTTCAAAGAGTAAATCATACTTGAGCGGATCAAGATTTGTGATGCCTGTTAAATAACAAACCATGGAACCAGCCGCGCTGCCTCTTCCTGGACCAACGACGATTTTATTATCCTTCGCCCAGTTAATAAAATCCGCTACAATTAAAAAATATGACGGCCAGCCCATTTTAGCGATAACTGACAATTCATAGTCCAACCTTTCATTAACCTTTTGCAATTCATCGGCCTTGGCGCTAGGAAAACGTTTTTTAATTCCCTTTTCACACCACTCTTTTAAATATGAATTGCCATCATATCCTTCGGGCACCTCAAAATGAGGCAACTGAATATTTCCCAATTCCAAATCAAGGTTACACATCTCCGCGATTTTCACCGTATTTTCAATGGCTTCGGGAATATGCTTAAAGGCGGCCGTCATTTCGGCGTTCGAACGCATTGAATAGTCGCCCGAACCAATCATTTTCATTCGATCGGTATCCGTTATTTTCTTCTTATTCTGTAGACATAATAAAATATCCTGAGCTTCGGCGTCATCTTTCTTTAAATAATGAATATCATTAGTCGCAATAACGGGAATTTTTAATTCTTTGGAGAATTTAATAAGTTGAGCATTAACTTTATCTAAATCCTCCAGTTCAGGATGATCCATTAATTCCAAATAAAAATTTCCTTGCCCGAAAAGATTATTATATTCCAGAATCCTTTTTCTAGCTTCATCTAATCTATCAGCGCTAATGAGACGTGGAATTTCACCGGCCAGGCAGGCCGTTGAAGCAATTAAGCCTTCATGATACTTTTCTAGAATTTCCCAATCGATTCGCGGTTTATAATAAAAACCCTCAATATGAGCCGTGGATACGATTTTAATGAGGTTTTTATAGCCAACTAAATTTTTCGCCAATAGGAGTAAATGAAAACTACGACCGTCTTCCCGGGTATTCTTATCGTGACGTGAATTCTGTGCTAAATATGTTTCGACGCCAACTATCGGCTTAATCCCGGCTTTTTTAGCCTTCTGATAAAATTCTATGGCGCCATACATTGAACCATGGTCAGTTAACGCCACAGCTGGAGAACCTTGTTCCTTGGCATAACTAATCATCTCGTCGAGCTTAGTTAAACCGTCGAGCAAAGAATAATGACTATGATTATGAAGATGGACAAAAGACATTAATTATGTGATTAGAAAAGATTTAATAAAAATTCAAGATTACGTTAGTATTTTAATATAAGAAATTAAGGAAGGCAAATATATTTAAAAACGAGGATTTAAGCCTCGTTTAGACGTTTTTACGATTTCTTTTTTTGATACAAATTTCTTACTCCAAAGAGCTTCTTTTTTTCTTTCCCCAGGGACCAAAAAAAATGTAAACTAAAAAAAGAGTAAAAACCATTACCACCCAATTATCCAAAAAATAATACTGAAACTTCTTCACCCTAAACTCCTTTCTTTTTTTGTTTACTTACTTATTTAATTCTCTTAATTATTCCATTTAACTCTTCTTCCGAATAAAAGTCAATGATTATTTTGCCACCTCTTCCCTGCTTTTTAATTTCAACTTTCGTCGAAAAATAATTACCCAGTTCTTCCTCACGAGCACGATCAAAGTAATCTTTTGATTTCGCCGCTTTAGTTCCACCTAAGCGCTTTATTTCTTTATCAGTCTCAGCGACCGTTAAATTTTGACGCATGATTTTTTTAAGCATATTTATCTGCTTGGCCTCCCCCTCTAAACCTAAAAGATACTTCGCATGCGCTTCGCTGATTTTTCCGCCCGCTAAAGCTTCTTGAACCTCCAGCGGCAAACTTAAAAGACGAAGAGCATTAGCAACACTTGAGCGCGCTTTACCAACTTTATGCGACGCTTCTTCTTGAGTAATATTAAATTCATCAATTAATTTTTGATAAGCCCGAGCGGTTTCCAAGGGATTCAAATTTTCTCGCTGTAAATTTTCAATTAAGGCAATTTCCAATTTTTTTTGCTCTTGTTCTTCGCGGACGATAACTGGCACTTCTTTTAAACCAATTATTTTTGCGCTGCGCAAACGTCTTTCTCCGGCGATTAACTCGAAACCTTCACCCTTACGTGTAACTATTAAAGGCTGAATAATACCATGTTGTTTAATCGATTCAGCTAAATCATTTAGAGCGGTCTCGTTAAAATGCGTCCGCGGCTGCTGAGGATTTATGGAAATTCGATTAGGGCTGATTTTTAAAATCCGGTCATTATCATGAAGAACAACCGTTTCTTCTTCGGCTAAATCTGACTTAAACGGATTTTGGCCGTAGGTCATTGTTTTTTTCGGTATGAGTGATCCTAAACCGCGTCCTAAAACTTGTGCCATATAATTATTTTTCTAAACTTAATACTTCCTTAGCTAAACCTTCATAAGCTTTGCCTCCTTTTGATTTTGGATCATAATGCAAAATTGAACGTCCATAACTTGGCGCTTCGGCAAGACGAACACTGCGCGGAATAACCGAACGAAAAATTCGATTCGGAAAAAATTGATATAGTTCACCCATGACTGCTTCCGATAATTTATTGCGCCGATCAAACATCGTAATAACCGCGCCCATAATTCCGAGACTTGGCTTAAGATTATTTTGAACTAAGCTAATTGTTTCCAGTAATTGGCTTAAACCCTCAAGGGCAAAATACTCACTCTGAATCGGAATTAATACTTCGTCGGCGGCAACTAAGCTATTGATTGTTAAAAGACCGAGCGAGGGCGGACCATCAATAATTATAAAATCATACTCCTGGCGTACTTCTTCTAAAATGTTAGACAGACGAAATTCACGATTATCTAAATTAACTAATTCTACGCCAGCGCCCGCAAGCGACAGAGTCGCTGGGGCTACTTTTAACCCAGGCTGCATGGTTCTCTTTATTACTTCAAATATTGGTTTATTGCCGACTAAAGACTCATAAACCCCAGCTTCGAGATTACGATGATCTAAGCCGAGCCCGGACGTGGCGTTCGCCTGAGGATCAATATCAACTAAGAGCACTTGCTTACCAAGATAAGCTAAATATGCCCCTAAATTTACGGCGGTTGTCGTCTTGCCCACACCGCCTTTTTGATTAACAATAGCAATAATTTTTCCCATACAGTTTATTGATATGTTTATTATATCTTAAAGAAAAATCTTTGACAATTGAGGCATTATTTATTATACTAAATTTTGTAATTAGCAATATAAAATCTGCCCGGGTGTTGGAACTGGTAGACGAACGCGACTCAAAATCGCGCGACCGCAAGGTCATGCGGGTTCGAATCCCGCCCCGGGCACAAAAAAACAGATCTTAACAAAGTTCTGTTTTTTAATATCCATTTTGATATAAATTTCCTATTTCGCTTTTTTAAATCTAACCGTAAACACTGGCTCATATTCAACTTTATTTTCATCGATTATTTTGATTGGTTCGCCGCTAGTTAGCTGCGTCAAGGCCAAATCACTCAACAACTGATTATCGCCGGCAATATTCAACTTTAAACCTTCAAGTTTATCAAACTCCTCTTTAAAATCCGCTTGTACAGCCAAAAGGATTTTTTTCTTTTTTATTTTTAAAGCTTCAAGTTCTTCAATAACTTGCTGATATTCACCGTTAACCGTTAAAGCTTCGCGATAAATCGTCTTTAAATCACGCTGTTCTCTTTTTTTGTCTTGAATTCTTTTAAAAACATCGGGTAGTTGTTGGGGCATAATAATTATTCGTAAATTAATGTTTAATACGAAAACTATTATAGCACAGCAATCACGCCCCCGCCTAATACTTGTTTTTTATCGTAGAATACTACGCTTTGGCCAGGCGTTATAGCGCGTTGCGCTTGATTAAATTTTACGAAAAAATCCGTTTTATTTTTAGCGCTAACCGTACATTTTACTGCTTTATGGCCATAGCGAATCACCGCCTCACATTTTAGTATTTTTCTGGGAGCTACACCGCTCAACCAATTTACTTTTTTCGCAATTAACTCTGATTTATATAAAATATCCTCATTCCAATTTTTAACGACATAAAGAATATTTTTCGCGTAATCAAATTTAGCCACATAATAGGGGCCGGTTCCGCCGACGAGGCCACGACGCTGACCAATTGTGTAAAGCGGCAAACCAAGATGCTCGCCAATTTTTTCTCCTGTTTCTAAAATTCGAATCTCTCCCGGTTTTAACTTTAAATATTTTTTTAAAAAATTATTATGATCACCAGACAAAAAACAAATATCTTGACTCTCTGCCTTGCCAGCAACTTTCAACGCAAATTTCACGGCTAATTTCCTTACTTGCGGCTTATTAAATCCGCCCAAAGGAAACAGTAAATGACTTAGTTCGTCGGGCTTAAAAGTATATAAAAAATAGGACTGATCTTTATTTTTATCCTTTGCCTTAAATAATTGATAGTATCGTCCAACCTTTTTTATGTTTAAATAATGCCCAGTCGCCACATAATCATAACCTAAAGCGCGCGCATGTTTTAAAAGAAGACCAATTTTAATCTCGCGATTACAAACGACGCATGGATTAGGCGTTCGTCCTGCGCTGTACTCGCCTAAAAAGTTATCAACCACCGCTTTTTTAAACTTTTCTGAAAAATTAAAAGTATAAAGCGGAATACCAATTTTAGCCGCCACTGCTTTAGCGTCCATTAGTGATTCTAAGGAGCAACATCTATTTTCTGCCTTTTCTCCAGCTGATTCATCTTTCCAAAAATGCAAAAAAACACCGGCGACTTCATAGCCCTGATTTTTTAATAGTTGCGCCGCTACGCTAGAATCTACTCCGCCCGACATCGCCACGAGTACTTTCTTTTTTATATTTTTGGAATTTTTTTGTTTCATTATGTTAATTCGTTAAAAACATTTAAGTACTCCTGGGCTGTTTTTTCCCAAGAAAACTTTTTAATCTGCGCAAAGCCCCTTGTGATTAACATCTCACGTAAACTCGCATCGCTCAATATCATTTTTAGGGCAGTGGCTATTTCCTCAGGTTTAAATGGATTAATCATTAGAGCGGCGTTACCAATCACCTCAGGCAAACTGGAAACATTTGAGCAAACAACCGGCAAGCCGTTAGTCATCGCTTCAAGAGGTGGAAAACCAAAACCCTCATAAAATGAGGGGTAGACAAAAACAGACGCCTTAGAGTATAAAATATCCTTTTCTTTTTGGCTAATGTAACCTAAAAAAATAATATCATCTTTATACGGGGATAATTTCCATTGGCTGTAAATCTTCTTATTTTTCCAACCCTTTGCTCCCGCAATGACGAGCTTCACATCAGCGAATTCTACGGATCCAAAGCGCAAAAAATTATACGCCGTAATTAATCCACCAATATTTTTTCTTGGTTCAACTGTGCCGAGATAGAGGATGAGGCGCCCATTTAAGTTGTGTTTACTTAAAAACTCAGTTGCCTCATTTTCCAGAAAAATTCCCTTAGCAGCATTATTACCGGAATAAACTACTTGGACTTTTTCCGGGCTAACGCCCGCTAACTCAATAATATCATTTTTCGTATTTTCAGAAACGGCAATAATTTTATCAGCTAATCTAAGATTATTTTTGACATTAAGGGCGTGATGCCAAATATTTTTTCGGACACTAAAAAATTTCGGATATCGCAAAAAAGATAAATCATGAACCGTGATAATTTTTTTTGTTTTACTTTCTAAACTCGTAAAATTAAAATGGGGCGACCAGAACAATTCCACTCCGCCTAAAAACTTGTCAATTTTTGGATATGCGAATATCTTCTGACAAAAATAGTTGAAAATCTTATTAGGAATATGGCTGCCATAAACCACAGCCTTCTCGCGCTGCCAAGAGCTTAAACGTTTATCTAAATTATGCCAAGAATTATAAAATAATTTATAGTCATTTTCCGAATCGAGAGTCAAAATAGCGGATAATAAATTAGCGGCGTATTCGGACACACCGCTATAATATTCATCCATGAGGACTCGAATGTCTACTCCGATTTTCATAACTTTTTATGCTCATCAATAAATTCTGTAATTTGTTTTTTAAAATTAGCTACCGAAAATTGTTCAGCATAGGCTTTAATTTCTTGAGGGTCAAAATTATGACTGGAGAATTTTGACAAAACATCGACTAAAGCATCGACTGTCTGCTCATTAAAAAATAGACCCGTCTTCCCTTCGATAACGGTCTCGGTTGCGCCTCCCCGACGATAGGCGATGACAGGGCGGCCGCTCGCCATTGATTCGACGACGGTAATCCCGAAATCTTCTTCCTGCGGATTAATAAAGGCCTGAGCATTTTGAAAAAGCCTAGCCTTTTCTTCTTCGCTCACTCTGCCTAAAAATTCAATGTTCGTCGTTTGATTACTTATAATTTTTAATCTTTCAAAGTCAACCCCGTCACCAAATATTTTTAAATTATAGTTCTTGCCTAATTTTTTAAAAGCTTCAATCACTAAATCAATTCTTTTATAAGGCGCTAAGCGACAACCGGCCAAAAAATATTTCTGGCTGGGCTCCTGCCGACTCAAATCGCCAATCGAAAATTTCTCAGTCTCTACCGGAGGGTAAATAACCACTGAATCGCGACGATAATATTTCGCAATTCGTGAGCGAACAGTCTTTGAATTCGCAATAAATACATCTACCCGATCAGCCGCGAGTCTATCCCAAATACGAATACGATTTAAAATTAAAGAAATAATTTTCTTCAACCATTTATTATACTTTAATTCATTTATATATGAATGTGTATCGCTCCATAAATAGCGAGTAGGTGTATGACAATAGCAAATATGCAAACAATCCGGCTTTGTAATTACTCCTTTAGCGAATGAACTGGTATCAGAAATAACTAAATCATATCTCGACAAATCAAAAAACTCGACCGCAATCGGCATGAAAAACAAATACCATTGATAATGCTTTACTCCGCCCGGCATCTTCTGGATGATTGAAGTTTCAATGCGCCGATCACGAAAATATTTTGTGACGTGTTTCTGCTCGTAGAGCAAGGTATATATTGGTGCCTCGGGAAACATATCGGAAAATACCTTAAGAACTTTTTCCGCTCCGCCATCTTGAGCTAAGTGATCATGAATTAATGCGACTTTCATGTGATTTTATTCTGCTTGGCGATGTTTAAAAACCGCTAAAGGAGTTTTAAATAAAATTGAAATATCTAATAAGAGAGACCAGTTTTCTATGTAATAAATATCAAGCTTCGCTTCTTCTTCAAATAGCAAATCACTGCGACCAGAAACTTGAGCGAGACCAGTAATCCCCGGTTTAACGGTTAAAGTTTTACGGTGATAGTTTTCATATTTTGCTACTTCCTCAGGTAAATGAGGGCGCGGTCCGACCAAACTCATTCGACCCATAAAAACTAAAAATAATTCCGGCAGTTCATCAATAGACCAACGACGAATTAAACGCCCCACACGCGTGACGCGCGGGTCATCTTTAATTTTAACCAATGGTCCTTCCGTACGCAAATTACGATCTGCTAGTTCGTTATAGCGCATACTATCGCTATTCGGAATCATGGAACGGAATTTAAAATAGCGGAAAGGAGCGCCCCCTTCACCGACGCGAAAAACTGGATTACCGTCATCCCGCCGCGAAAAGAAAATTGGTCCGCGCGAATCAAGCCAAATGGCTAAAATTGTCAGTAATAAAATTGGGGATAAAATTGCAATTAATATACCTGAGCCGACTAGATCAAAAATTCTTTTAAAAATACTTCCCCAACCTTCAAGGGTTGTGCGTTTTACTTCAACCACAGGGATACCAATTATTTCCGCTACTTCCGTACGCAAAACCTTTACTTCGAGTAAATCAGCCACATATTTATAGGTAATGTGATTCTCATTAGCAAAATCATATAGGCGCAGAGTTTCCGCTTTACTTAAATTAGGATCACTTTGAATAATTTCATCAACTTCCCTATCTTTAATAAACTCAGCCAACTCCTGCGCAGTTTCTAGAGAAAAATCGCGGACGCGCTTAATAACCTCAAAGCCAGATTTTTTGTTACTTGAAAATTCAGTTATTAAACTATCAGTCGTTTTTGAATTGCCAACTAAAATTACTTTATGAACACCAATACCGTATACAAATAATCTTCTCTGCAGCCAACGAATAAATGCGTGGGCGATACTTAAATATAAAAAAGCTAATACCGAACCCATTAAAACAATCGAGCGTGAATCAAATAATTCACGCTGAAAAAAGATAATAATGGCGATAAGGGCCAATCCTGCAAGACACGCCACAAAAATTTTATTTATTTCCTGAGCTAATTTACGGGCACTGCGAATACTATATAAGCCGGACAACGCAAAAATAATAATCCACAAAACGGAAATTAAAATAAGCGAACGTAGATAAATAGGAAATTGGAGATTAAAAATTATTGGCCTAATACTAGCCAACCAATCTGAATATCGTAAATAATAAGCGGAGATTCCGGCTAAAATTAATAAAATAAAATCAACCGGAATAAATAAGGTAGAAAAAAAAGTTTCAATTTTTTTCATATATAAAGTAATAGAATACATTTGTTATTAGGGCAGCTATAAGCCGGATTCTGTTCTAGCAATCATTTATCTAGGCTTATTATTACTAATAAGCTCATGCGAGCTACTTGTCATTTTACTCAAATTGAGTAAAAGTTTGCTCTTGCTTCTG